>Ga0213865_10000512_pt1 | contig 26466 bp, 34 predicted proteins | sample PICome_6_FD_160100 | JGI IMG/M metagenome (GOLD analysis project Ga0213865, IMG submission 160100) | Coastal seawater microbial communities near Pivers Island, North Carolina, United States - PICO282 | ecosystem: Environmental > Aquatic > Marine > Coastal | place: USA: North Carolina...
GCAAGGAATGGCGGCTGAACGGCAAACGCCACCGCGAAGACGGTCCTGCTATTGAGTGGGCTAACGGCCACAAAGAATGGTATCTGGACGGCAAACGCCACCGCGAAGACGGTCCTGCTGTTGAGTGGGCTAACGGCCACAAGGAATGGGGGTTGAACGGTAGTTTGCTGACTGAAGAAGAATTCAAATGGCATCAGGAGAAAACGAAATGATCGATCACTTCGAAAAACTGGCCCGACACCAGCGCGAAATGCGCAAGGGCAAGCAGATCGCTGCGCTTGTCGTGGTTCTGATCGGCGTGGCGCTTATGACGGCAGGCTGCGCTATGGCGCTGGCCTTCCTGATGGCGATGGCAGGGAACCCATGACCCGCTGCGACTTCTGCCCCGATCACCTCGCAACCCACGCTGTGACTGTGACCCACCAGGACGGCGACGGGCGCCCGGTATGCGCAACCACCATGAACCGCTGCGACGTATGCAAGACGCACACAAAGGCCGCCGATGAATACCGGGGAGCGGATGCGATGGAGAAAAGTCGCATCAGAATTGACGAAATGACGATTGATGAACGCCTTGCCTATGGCGCGGGGATAGATGGAACAGGAGTAGTTTGATGTCGTTGGATTGGATTGAAATGAATGGTGACGCCACAGCAAAGCGGGGTGTTCACTCTTACGAGATTGAGCAGGCCGGGGCGGACATTTGGTGGGCGTTTAAGGATGGCAAGCCAGCGGGGACGTATCGGAGTATTGAGGCCGCGAAATCTCGACTTGAGCAGTTAGCAGACCAGGAGAGCCTAGCCCATGGACGATCACAGATCATTCCCAGAAGCCAGTGACGCCCGCCCAATCCCGCCGATGGGGTACGAGTTGATGGAGGCCGGGCTGTCCGGTGAAGATGCTTGCTTCGCGGCTCGGCAGCTTCGCGCCCAGGGCTTCTATTTGGTTCGCGCTGAGGATCTGGGCTGGGAAGATATCAACCGCTTCACCGATGAATTGAACAAGGGGCAAGACCACCGTGAAGACGGCGGGGGCTACTTCATTCGCTGCATCATGGCGCTGTTCGGGAAGAAACCTGACCCCGTTGTGACGCATCAAGCCGCCGCCGCCGCTTTGCTGGCCGGTATGGCAAATTCAGAGAAGCGATAAAGGAGGCGAGATTGACTACTGTAACCGTCAAGCGTGTCGTGACCAAAGAAAAACGCAGGGAACTATGCCAAGCGTGCCCCGCAAATTGGGGCGACAAATGCCCCGGCTGCGAACATGCGCGGCGCGAAAATCACCGTCTTGATCAGGTGCGCAAGGCCACCGGATCGACGGGCTGAGAATTGACTTCTCCCGCCGCGCGGTTTTCCTCCCTGTTTCGCGCGGCCAACTGCCCCCGGCGCTTCGGCGTTGGGGGCTTTTTTATTTCTTTCCTGACGCCCGCCTAAAGGATCGATCACTAAACCAGAAGCCGATGGCCACGCCAGTCAGATCAAGCATTGCCACCGTGGCTGTCGCGGCTTGAGCCGGATTATTGCCAGCGACGACAACGTAAACCGTGCCGCCGACAAGCCCCAGCGTCAGCGCAGGGCGAACGAGAGACAGCACTGACGACACCCACGGCGCAGCGCGCGCCTGTGAGGCTGTCTGGTGCGACAGCGCGGCTTGCAGCGCCACGCCCTGCGCGGCGACGATAGCCGTCTCACGCTCCGTCTCTGCTTCAGCGCGGCGCACCTTTTCATTCATTTCGATCAGCGCCAATTCATGCTGGCGCTCTGCCGCCTTGTCCGTTTGCAGCCGCACCTTGTCGCGCTCGCGCCCGATCATTTCAACGATATTCGTCAGCAGCGAAAAACCGCCGCCCGTTAGCAAAGATAAGATCATTTTGGATGCCCCCATGATTGGCCCCACTGACGCCGCCGTCCGGTGTCCACGTGGAGGAATGAATTATAACCGCCAAAGCCGGTGAACCCGGCGTGATATGCCGCCGCCACCAGTTCAGCCCGCTCGTCATCGCTCCAGCCGCTCACGCTGATGTCGAATGCCTTGCCCTCTTTGTGCTGCGACAGCGGCGCGCCGCCAACGTTCGCGTTGTGGATCGGGCAGCGGTAGGCGCTGTTGATCCGCAGGGGTCGGCCCATGCTTTCGCGCATTAGCTGGAGCCGGATCAGGGCGTCAGTGTCAACCTTGACGCGCCCGCAGCAGCGGCAGGTCAGTTCCGCCGGGATGAAGTTTGGCGCGGGCCAGATCGACATATCGACCGCTGCCGAATTGTCCGCCTCGATCACATCGGGCACGACAGCGGGCAACGGACCTTCAAGCGGCGGCGCATCTCCCGGCCCGCTGATCAGGTCAGCGAATTGAGTGAAGATGTTTGCCCAAGTCATCAGCAGTTCCTTTCAGTTATAAAACCGCGTTTCTGTTAGCCAAATGCGCCACCAGCCAGGACACTGGTGCAACACATCAGCAAAGGCGGTTTCACGTAGTTGGTTTTCCGAAAGGCGCGTGCGGTTTTTATCCCAGATCAGGACAGCCCCCGCCTCGCGTTTTTGCGGCTTGTTCAGATGTTCGAATTTTGCAAACGTCCCAGCATCACGGCGCCCTAGATAAAAGGTAGTTCCGCGCCACGCGCAATCCCGAAACTTCGGTGCCGTCATTGAAAAGTACGTCCAACCATCTTCGACTTTGTAAACCTCAATGATCGAAGCGGGGCCGACGACCGGCCAAATCCGACCTTCCAGCGGCCCGACCAACTTTGCCACGCTGGGCAAGAGTAGCATTCCGGCAACGACTGCCCAGAGTGCGTTCTTCATAATCATGGGATATTGAACCCGCCATTGAGCATGAATTGCGTAAATGCGACCAAGGCCGCCCCGCCAACAATGCTGATCAACCACCTGAAAGCGCCAAGGATACTTTTCAGCGTTTCATCAATGCGCGCCATTCGTTCCGCTTCGGCTGCTCTTGCCACGTTGATTTCGCCCTTCCAAACTTCCAGGCTTTCGATGCTTCTCGCCAGTCGTTTAATTGTTTCGCTATCGGTCATCCTGGTGCTTTCTGAATTGCGTGCCGCCCGAAGGCTGACAGAGGTCGCCAGATGTCCCCTTGACGACTAGGGCGGGGCTGTGGGGCAGCCATGAATGTTAAAGCGCAGCCAAGATAAAGGCCGTCAATTCCTCATATGCAACAGAATACATGCCGTCGCTGTCGATCTGGATGACACTATACTTTAGCGGGTCCAAGCCTTCGCTCTCAAAAGCCGCCGCCAATTCCTGCGCGATGACGCCGAATTTTCGCCGCCCGTCGCCGTCGATCATGCGGTACGTTTTGAGCAACCCCTTGGCCGCGATGGCGACGCGACGTTCCGCGTCGCTCAGATCGCGAATGTCTTCCTTCAAACGCTGATCAGACGAGACATTTGGGCTGTTGTTCAGGTAGATGTAGCGCCAGCGATCCGCCGCGGCGTTTGCGCCTAAGTCGTAAGTGTTGCCAGATGCGGGCTTGATCCCAGCAGTGTCAAATTCTACGCGGCGAGTATTGTTGCAGGTAACGCCAATCGAACCGCCAGCAAAGCTGAAAAACCCGGTGTCTGCGTCGCCAAGAAACGTGAAGCTTGGCAGGCTTTCACTGCCCGCCTTCGCCTGCACCCGGCCAGCCCCGTCAATGTCGCCTGACGCAGCGATGGTTGTGAAACTGCCCGCCGCCGCCGATGAAGCGCCGATGGTCGTTCCGTCAATTGCCCCGCTGTTGATATCAACATTTGTCATCGCCTGCGATCCGAAGTTGATCGCGCCGGTAAATTCTGTGGCGCCGATCTTCGTTGCCGTAAACGTGCCATCGCGGGCCAAGCCGAAATCTGCGGTATCGACCCCATCAGTCACCCGGATGACCATGTTTTTTGAGTTGCCGCTGTCGCTGACCGACGTCAAAAAGTTGCCGCCTGATCCGCCGTGGAGGTCGATGTGCTGGGTCGAACTGCGGCCAAGCTTGACGTTGCCAAGCGCCGTGTCGCTGTTTGAGTAGACCGCAATCGAAGAAAGCGTCTGCAAAGCGCTCCATGTCTGCCCTACGTCAAGTTTTGCGGTGTCAGCGTCATACGCCTGCACATCAGAACCAATCGCCAGCCCAAGCGCCGTGCGCGCGCCTGATGCCGTGGTCGCGCCCGTGCCGCCCGCAACAATAGGCCGAGCGGCGTTTGCATCGCTTTCCAGGTCATTGAAGGGCGTGTTCAGATCCGAGGCGTCGGACGTGTCGCCGTTGGTAATCGCGCTACCTGATGGAAGTGCATAGACGTCGTTTGTTCTGGGCATTTTGGTGGCCTTTCATACGGGAAAAGCCGCACCCAAGCGGGATGCAACTTTATTTTTCAGTGAGGAGCGATTATATGTAGGCAATGATAAAAAACAGCATCGCCCTTTTCGCCGTCGCGTTCCTCATGACGCAAATCTCCAACATCCTTGGATATGTCGTTCCAATGATGCCTGCGGAGTTAATCAACATTCTTGCTTTTTTTGTGCCAGGTATGGGCGCGGGCGTCCTGCTTTATCGATGGCGATTGCAGGTTTTTCTCCGCAAGCATTATGGCGTCGAAGTCGCAAGACATGCTGACAAGGCGTTCTAATAGGCTGATGTTGCGCCACTTTGGATTAGCGTTTGAATGACAGATTGAACTCTGTCTTCGATTTTCTTGTTTCGACTTTGCGCCAACCCATCAGACAACAACGCCCGCACGATTTCATCGCGCCTCGCGCCTTGCGCAGTCAACGCACTCGCCAGCGATGCTAGGTCGTCCGATCCGCGCGGCTTGCCCATCAATGCATCAACGATGCTATTGCCAACACCCGCCACCGCGCCCTTTGCCCTGCGAACCGGCCCAATCCTGACGCCATCAGCGTCAATCATAGGTTCAATTTCTTTTCGTGCTGATTGACGTGCCGCAGTGTCTGAACCATAGGCTGCGCGCGTCCGAGAATTAGCAAAAGCGGCCTCAGCTTCTTGGCGTTTGTCCATCTTTGCACCCGACCCTGGCCCAAATAGCGCATCAAGCGTTTTTTGAACCTCTTTAGGCCGCATATTGCGCGCCGCCGCGCTGTCGGGCGATGGCGAACGATCCACCTTTAGACCAAGCCCCTTGCGAGCCGCCGATCTAAAAGCCTCTTTTTCATGTTCACTATATAGGCCAAGCATTTCGTCTTTCGTTCGATCAGCGTCAGGAGATGTAAAGACTTTGGCCCCAAGATCCCGCGCCTCATCAACTGACTTGCTTTCGCCCCAAATGCGCCGCGCGGTTTGATAGCCTTCAACCTTATCAAGCTGATCGTCCATTGCCTTCAAAACACTTTCCAGATGAAGCGCCTCGTTAACAAGACCTGCGTTGCGTGCCGCCCTAATTTGATCGGAAATTTTACTGCGCTGATAATGCAGCTTTAAAACAGATGTTTCTGGCACCATTTCGCCAGAAAGCCTAACATTATCACCCGGAAACGGCACAGGATCAGGCGAAACCGGAAGGCGTTCGCGCAGATCATCAATATAAGGAGAAACCTGATCCAATTCTTCTAATCTTGCCCGCAATTCAGGATCGCCGCCGCGCCCTGCCGTTGATAGCCGTTGCTCGTCCGCGATCCGGTCAATGACCGATTGGCGATCAGCATAAAAACCGTCTGATTTAACGCCAAGAACCTCTGTCAGATTATCCAAATCCTTCATGCCGTTTTTTCGAAAAAGACCCGGCATTGTTTGAGGCGTAACGCCCATGGCGCGAAGATCAGACGCCGCAGGACTGTCTGGCGCAATGCCGCCCCGCGCAATGACAATCGCGCTGACAGGACGTTTTGAAGACTTGGCAAGGTCAGACGCCGCTTGCGTGTATTCTCTGTCATAGGCTTCAATTTCGGCGCGCATGTCCGCGATTTCCGCAGCCTCTTCATGTCGCGCACGCGGCGCTGGCTCTGCATCAATAGTGCGCTCAATTGGCACGCCGCCGCCTGTTTTCCGCTCTGAAAGAAGCATCGGCCTAACACCAGAAAGCCCTTCAGAACCAGGTGCGCCCAATTTTTGAAGTCGATCAATCTCGTCCAAAATTTCGGCAGTATCCATCGTTTCCGTTGACTTCTTCGCTTCGTCATACAACGGGCTTGCAGCCTTTCCGCGATTAATCCTGTTCTGACGATACGCGGCATATTGATCCTCAACCGGCCCCGCCACGCTATTCAAATCATTTTCAACGCGCTTGGCGGATTGTGCCGCCCGCTGGTCAAGTTTTTTGACAATTTGCGCAGATGCAGATCCGGGCGTGGCTGTCGCAGATCCCGCAAGCATCTGCATGTTCCGGCCAGCATCAAGAGGCATGGCCTCTTTCCCCAAGCCCTTCAAATATGCTTCAACATCACTTTGGACTTGCGCATCATCATTCATCGCCCGCGTCAGAATCTTGGCAGGACGCTTGCGCACGCCCAGAGATCGAGTATTAGGCGCAGGATTTGTCACGCCATCAGCGGTCATTCTGCCAACAATTCGACCAGTAACAGGAGCCGAAACACCCACGCCAGCCCCTATGCCGACGTTTGCGGGTTTAATGTTTTTGAGACGATTTACAGGGCCATTTCGGCCTTCGTTAAAATCAGTTAACGCCGCAAGACCGCCCCCAAGAGCGCCACCCGCCAGCATGTTCACCCCAAGGCCAGCACCCTGAAGGGCACGCGCAGTCAGGCCAAAAGGCAAAAGCGACGATGTAATGCCGCCGACAAATTTCCCTTGATTGAATTGTTCAGGGTAGTTTTCCCGCGAAAAGTCATTCTTTTCTCGTATGCTGGAAAGTTCCTCAGAATATGACGGCCCGCCCGTGAATGCGCCAACAGCGCTGCGCGCCGCCGCCCCGGCTTCATCCGCCAACCCTATGGATGCGCCTTGCGCTGCGCCACGATATTGCGCCTCAGTCGCTTCAATGCCTTGAACGTCGGCCTTTTGTGAAGCGCGAAGCTGATCCAACTCGGTACGCTCTGCTGTACTCAATGCCCCAGCGGCGTCCAGCTTTTCCAAGATTTCAAGCGCCTTGAGCCGCGTACTCGCATCCCCAAAGGCTTTGTATTGCTTGCCATCAGCCATTGCGCAATTCCTCCAATTGCCGACGCAGTTCCTCTGGGCTTTCCTGTGGCTCAGCAGGCGAACCCTGACGATGCGGAGGCGTCAACGGCCCGCGCGGCGTGGGCGCCTGTTCTGGTTTCCCGGCTGGCGTCTTATCCTTCTCAGCATTGAATTTTCTGAACTTTTCAAGCGGATCGGCCAGGTCATAAAGCGCCTGCATCGCCTGAAGTCGATCAAAATTAGGATCAACAAACGCCCTTTGCGCAATTTCACCTTGGGCGCGCTTAAATTCTGCAATGCCGCGCATTGTTTCAAGGATAAGCACGTTACCTTCCGGTGAATTGATAAGTTGCGGCAAGGATTGTTTGAACAATTCCAGATCTTTATCAGACATTTGACCGGAACCAGGTGGTCGCTGTTGCGGAACAAGCTGGTTAATCAACGCTTCAAAAGCCTCGACCTTTGAACCTGCGCCGATGTTAATTCCGAGAGTGTTTTGCGCCCACGATTTCCAAACGTCAGCCGTCCCGCCTACGCCTTGCGCGACCAAATCTTCAAGCTGGCCAATTCTGCCGAGATCGCCTTGAGCATTAATACCCGATTCTGACAAAGCAGAGAACATTTTCGCCATTTCCTTAGCGCTCGTTTCCTCGAAGGCGTCTCTAGCTTTATCGCCATTATTAACCGTGACCGTGGTCCCGTTCTTCACGCGCCCATCAAGCTGCGCTTGAAACTTGGCTTTATCAAACTCAAACTTCTGCAATTGGAGTTTCATCTGCTGTTTCTGTAAGGCCGACATGGTTTCCGGCCCTTCCAAGTGCTTTTGGATATTCTGCCGCAAGAAGAATTTTTGGCCTGGGCTGATGCCGGGGTCATCCAGCAAAGCGATTGCGCCCTGAAGGTCAAAGGCGGGGGCTGGCGGGGCTTGTGGCGGCGCTACGGGCTGGGCAGGCTGGGCCATTGCCGGATCTGATTGGGGCATAGGCGCGCCCCAAGACCGCTCAGGCCCAACGTCCATATGCAGGTGATTGTCGTAATTGCCAAACCCGGTGAAGCCGCTGGCCTTTGCCTTTTCGATCAGCGCAGCCCGCTCGCCTTCATTCATGCCTGACATGTCGATATCAAAGGCATTTCCATGAAGGTGTTGAGAGTTTTTCGCCCCGCCAACCCTTGCGTTGTGCGCCGGGTCGCGATGCCCCGAATTGACCGTCAGGGGCGACCCATGAGACGTCTGCAACGCTTCAAACGCCTGCTGGGCTTCTGGCGTGATACCCTCAGTCGCAATCGCGGACAGAACCTGAGGCCGCAGCGGGTCGGCTGGTGGCGCAAGGGGCTGGGTTTCCACAGCGCCCGCTGACGCTGGTGCAGGACCGGGCGCAGGAGCGGGAGCGGACATAGAACCGAGAACACCGGCGAGGCGCTTAGCGCTTTCGGCCTTCAGCGCGTCCTCAGCTTCACCCGTGCGATTGTAAAGTGAACGAGCCGCCAAGGCGCGGCCAATGGCGTGAATGCCTTCGCCAAGGTTGCGCGGTGTACGCGTATTTGCTGACGCCAAACGGTCCGCGATTGCGCGCCGACGCTTGATGTCTTCATGCGTCAGGCCGGTGTCGCCGCCGAAGATAAAAGACATATCTAACCCCTTAATAAGCCTGAATGCCCGCAGCACCCAAACCAAACAGACCGCCCATAAGGCTCTGGCCGAACGAGCCTTCCGCCTGTTCTTTGGCAACGCGTTGATTGTAGTTGCTGTTAATGATGCCCGCGACGTCAGTATTGGCCACGCCCCCACCATTGAACGCCTGCATCATTGGAGCCGAAACCTGCCCGCCGCTCAAAAGCGCCGTGATTTCATTAATCGGCTGATTGCGTTCAGCATAGGCTTCATTCATCGCCTGACCGCGACCCGACAACAGCAGGCTGTTGTATGCGTCGTTTCGGCCTTCAGAGAATGACCGCATTTCACGGTCATAGGCTTCAGAGCCAGGCCCAATGCCCTGATTGACCAGCCGCGTGCGCAGGTCATCCGCCTGATCGTCAAAATACGGGTCAAGGCGCTGGCGCCCAAGATCCATCAGACGGCCTTCAACGTCGGCGGTATCAGGCGTAAACGGTTCGCCTAAATAGTCTTCCAGAAACGCCGATTGCTGGTTTGCCGTGCGCGCCAGGTTCAACTTGGCCGCCGTTGACTGGTTGTAAACCTTCTTGTTATCGCCGGTCAGCTTTGTGACGACCTCAAACGTCGGCACCTCGTTTGTCGTATAGCGCAGCTTGCCGTTCTTGCCGCGAACGTGCGCGCCGTTTTTGTTCAGAACAGGCGTGCGGACAGTTTTTGTCCCGCTTTGCTTATAATTTACCTTACTGCCGGGACCGATTTGATCAGCGTTCCCCATCCACGCGTTTGCTGTCGCCGTGCTGATGTTTGAGCCGGTTTGAGCGTTTGCCACCTGGTTTGGGTTTGGGGGATCGGGGATGTCAGGACCAAAGCACATTCAAGCGCCCTCCATGTCATATGCCATTTGCATGGCCATCGGCTTGAAGCCAATACGTTTCCAGAGTTTATCCGCGCGCGGGTCTGTAACCGACGACACGAAAAGGCGCTTGACGCCCAGGTGTTTCAATTCTTCGATAACGTGGCGAACCAGCTTCAAGCCGATCCCGCGCCGATGATCCGGCGTGATATAAAGCGCGTCTTCCTGCGCCATCATCACGCCCGTGCGCGTGTCCGCGCCAATCTTGACGTTCATATATCCAACAGCATCGCCGTTGAACCTGACGACATAGCAGGCGAAAAGCCCGCATTCTTCCGCATAGGCGTAGCGCTCTACGTCAGGGTTAAACGCAAAAACCGGAATGCCGATTTCCGCCAGGTTGTCAGCCATTTCCTCATGATGCGCCAAAAATAGAGGCATGAGGTCGTTAAGCGCAGACCGGGACGGCTCGCGCTCAATTGTATAAGTCAAAGGCCGCGCCCGACCTTAAACCGCAGCCGCGTCGCCAGCACATCGAAGCGCAGCGGCGCGGTTGTGTTGCTAATCACCGAAAGCGTGGGCGCGAGGGAATAGCCCTGAGCATAGGCCGCCTTCCATGTCTGAAAGGTTTTGGTTGCCTCCGCCCCCCAAACAAAAGTTCCCCAAGTGCCGGAACCCCACGCCGAGGTCTGCGGCGATGACGCCTCAGTCGCTACCTTGATCGCGTCAATATTGTAGTCGCCCTTTGCGCCCATTTTCACGGCAATCTTTTCCGTTGAACGATACGTCACGCCCGCATGTTCTGCGATGACGCAAGGCCCGCTGAAGTCGCGGAATTTGGGCATGTAATAGGCCGTAATTGGCTCGCCATCATCTTGGCCGCCGCTATTTGCCTTCATAACCTTGCCCGCGTTCGTCCCGAAATACAGATCATCCTCAAAAGACGCAGAACAACGAACATCCCACCCGACATAGCGCGCCCAAGCGCCCGTGCGCGCATTCGCGACAAACGAAACAGGCGCGTCTGTGGTTCCCGCTGGTGTACCCACAAGAAGCAGGGATTCAGACTGCAAAAGCGTTGCCGAGACAGGATAGGATGTAGATGCGCGCGTGATAGCCTCGCGCCACGCATCTTCGATGGGATAGGTGATGGCCGTCGCAGACAGCGCCGCCCGATCCTTTCGCAGCGCCTCAGAAACCGGAATAATCCCATCTTCGGTCAGTATCGCCAGGTCGCCGCCAGCCTTGAAAAAGGCGTGCTTGTTAAGCGGCTGGCCAATGTCATAAACGCCGCGCAGCCCCCAGGTCGAGGCGCTTCCGGGGTCCGTCCCCTCATAAACGGCAATCTCGCCCTTATCACTGGCGAAGATGCAAACGTCATCAATGCCGTCACCCGCATCCAGCGACCACGTGGCGCCGAAGATCAGCGAGCCGCCCTTGCCGAACACAGACCCAAGATCCAGTTCCGTCGCCGTTCCGCCAATCTGCTCGACCGGCAGATACCAAGCGCTCAGCGTGTTTTCCTCAACAAAGAACAACCGCTCTTTGAAATTCCAGATTTGGCTAAGCGCATCCGTCGAAACGCCCGTGATTGCAATGCTGGACAAGGCCGAGGCGCTGGGGCTGTTCGCCGTGGCGCTTCCTGTCGCTGCATCGGTGATCGTTTCGTTATCCTGAAACGTGCCGGTGATTGCCCCGGTGTAGAGCGTGCCCGCCGTTGCCGACGTCTTGGCAATCGCAACGATGGTCGCCGTTGCGCCCGACGTGCCGCCCGTGACCGTCTGGCCTACCGCGAACGCCGCCGTTTCAGCGTCAAACGCGACGCCATACACAGCCGCGCCGTTAATCGGAAACAGGTCCGATCCGTCATAATAAAGCGCCGCGTCAGATCCGTTAACCGCAACCGTGAAGACGCCGCCAGACGTCGCCATTTGCGTGGCCGACCAATCACCCGACGTCAGGCCCTCGATTTCCGCGAATGAATTATCGCCCCCGTTCACCCGGCCAGCGTCAAACAGGGCCGTCGACGTCCCCGCAAACAGCTTTTCAATCGCGCCGTTCGAATAGGTGAACATCCGCACAACGCCCGCGCCAAGATCCGCGTATGCCGTCGAACCCTTGCGCAGTTCAGCGCCCTGCGCCGTGGGGAAGAAGTTGTCCAAGACCTCCGCCTGATTGGGGGCGGCAGTCGTGATGTTGCCGCTTTGCACCCATCCAGCAGACGGGGCCGGGAACGTCACTTCAGATGACGATGTGCCCGCGCGGGCGCGATAATCAAACATTAGCTGGCCGGGATGAAGTCAGGGACAGGGATATTGAACGCCGAGCGAACCTTGCGCGTTCCATACTCGACAACGCGCCGCGAACGGGCGTCATTCGAAAGCCGCGCCATCAAGGCTTCGTAGTTGGTCAGCGCAGGCATGTAGTCCAGCCCCTTGCGCTCGCGCCAGCGGTACACGATTCCAGCTTCAACCGCGCGCCGATCAAAGATCAGGCTTTGGTCGTCAGACGTAAAACTGTCGCCCGCCGTGCTTCCTTCATAAAGCCAGTTATTCGTCACATAGTTCACTTCGATGCTGACGCCGCTTGCAGGTTCGTCAAATATCGAAATGGTCTTGGAACCGGGAAGCCCCTGAATGCGGTAAAACCGATCAGCGCCGGTTGATCCGATTTCCTTCAGGTGCGTCCACTCCCCGTCATTCGTGACCGGCGTGAGCGGGCGGCGCTGCGTCGTTGTCTCGAATACCGCGTGGTCATCGCGCTGCAACCGGCGGAAGCCCGCAGGCAGTGAATAGGTTTCAGATCCGTCGCCGGTGATGGTGGTGGACGCCGAGACGGGCGATGGCAGGTCATAGCGGTCCAGAATGTCCGCTATTGTGTCATCAAGGAAGTCTTTGACCTCCAGGTGTTCGTCATCTGTTGCAGAAGCCCACGACGACGGGGCCTCTACCGAGATTTGGCGCGCGGCGCGGCTTAGGGCTTCTGCAACAGTGGTCATTATGCGGCCTCTTCAGCTTCGGGCGCCGCGTTCTTCGGCGGGCGGCCCCGCTTGGGTTTGGCGTCAAGCATCGCCTGCAATTCAGCGATGGTCGCTTCCATTGTTTCCATCTTTGCGGCCTGCGCTGTCGCGCTTTCGCTGTCGAGATAGCGCGCGGCGAGTTTTGGCAGTTCGCGCGAATTTGGGAACGCCAGGCGCGCCGCTTCATCCGGTGACATGGCCGCAACGTCTTCAACGCTGAGAATGCCCATGCGGCGCAGGTGATCCGCAGCCGATGGCGAAACGCCGTTCCATGCAGCCAGCGGCGTGCCGGTTTCCGGCAATTCCTGACCGCCCTTCCACGACAGATAAGCGGGTTCGATCACCGACCAGCGCGCCTCCATAAGCGCCAGCGTGTCGGCTTGGCGGCTGTCGGAGCGGGTCGGGTCAGCCTTCGGGCGCAGGCTTTCAACGCGATGCCAGGTTTGCGTATTCTGGAAATCAAGGCCCTTGGGGCCGATCTTCACCCAGTCAACGCCCTCTGTTTTGGTATCATACCGGGTTTCAAAGCCCGCGACTTGAATGGTCATTTTGTTGCTGTCCTTTTACGGAGAGAAAGAGGGGAAGGCGGGGCCATCACAGCCCCGCCCAAGGCTTTAGCGCGGGAAAGTGCAGATGATTTCGTTGTCCGAAATATCACCAGCAATTGCGCAAACGTTCGAAGTCGCCGCAGCCGTGACGTCAAGCGTCCCGTCTGTTGCGCCTGTTGGCGTCAGCGGGTCGCCGTCAGCGCCCGCCGTCAGAGCGATAGAGAGCGTCGCCGCCCCTTCGATCTGGACCCAGCAGTATTCGCCATCAGCGGGCGCGCTCTGAAGCACACCAGCACCGATTTCAACGCTGTCAGACAGGTCGGACGTGACCTGACCGTTCTTGTAGCCATCAAGCGTGTAGTAGTACGCGACCTGACCGGAAACAGCGGCGACGCTGCCCGACCCGGTGTCGTACTGCACAAACTTGTAAGCCTTGCCGTCGTTGCCTTCGTAGACGTCCCCAACAGCGGGGGTTTTGCCATCCGTAAGCGTGGCGTAGGTGGCGTCGATGTCGGCGCCAAGACAGATAGACATGATCAATTCTCCTTATGATCAAGCGGCGTCGAACAGCACGCCCTGAAGGTCGCGGTTCGTGCAGCAGAGGTTGCCCATCCAGTACATCGGGACAACAACAGCGTCCTGGTTGACCGGCGTCTTTTCGTCGTCCGTTGACCACTGCGCTTCGGAGTGCTGCGTCAGATAGAGATACTTCGAGTTGATGAAGTATGCCTTTTCGTCGGTCGTGCCGAAGTTGGTGTTGTCATCGAACAAGACGTCAGCCGACTTGTACTTGATGGTCGAGAAACCGGCCTTTGCCAGATCGCCATCGGCATAGCGCTGCAACTGCTGCTCGCCCGTTTCGTAGAGCGTGTAGAAGTCATGCGTCATGACGATGATGTCAGGCTTGTCGATACCGCGAACAGTGGACAGCCAAAGGCTATTCATGTCCGCTTTCATCGAAGCCGCGTTGGCCGCCGTTGGCGTCGCCGCAAGGTTGGTTCCGGTCATTTCCTTGATCTGGTTTTTCCAGAACGTGAAAGTTGAGGAATCAATGCCGCCAACAGTGCCGGTGCCCGCCGTCTGGATGATGTTCGCCAGTCCGCCAAGCTGGTTGTCCAGCGTACCGTCCGAATAGATGTCCACCGACATGTTGTTCGCGGCGGTGTTCATCGCGTTTTTCTTGCGCGCTTTGACCAGGTTCTTCATCGCGGCCTTGCCGTTGTTCAGGCGAAGTTCGCGACCGGATGCGGTGACGTGCAGCGCAACCTGTTTCCAGTCATATTTGGCGGAAGTCAGAACATCGGAAGCGCCGGTGTTCAGTTCCTGATACCCAAGATAACGCTGGTAAGTGCTGTTTTCAGCGTATTCCAGAGGTTCCTGGATCTCATAGCCGCCAGCGACGGTTTTGATGTTGCCCCGGTCTTTCATGCGACGCAGGAGCGCGTTGTGATTGCTCACGTTGTCAGTGATCGCTGACCCGACATGACGAAGGGTCGTTGTCACCATTTCCGTGAACGTTGAAGAAGGCGTTGCCATCTTTCAGTTCCTTATCTTTTCTGCGCCCGGTCATATGCCCGATCAAGGATCTCGTCTTCCGACAAGTTCCGCTCACGGGATGGTTTGGGCGCGACATTAACGGATTTGGCTGCTTTCGCTTTGTCAGGGTCGGGGCTGGCCGGGGCCTGTGACGGCGCTGGCGTTCCTTCTGCCTTTGGGCTTGCAGTGTGCTGGCCACCGGCCAGCGTGTAGGCTTGGGCGAGAACGTCCATCGGGGACATGCTCGGATTTGTTTCCATCACGAACGACACAGCGGCGGGAATTTTGCTTTCCACCGCGTCCCAATCGTCCTTGCTAGACGCAAATTCTGTAACCGCTTGCGCATGGCGTTCATGCTCAAGCGAAGCATTCACTTCTTGCGCAATCCGCGTTGGATCAGCGGCTGAAAGCGCCTGCTGTAACTGGTTTTCAAGGCCCGCGATGTGCTGGCGAAGCTGGCCAATATCGCCGCCTTCCTGCGTTGCGGGCTGGCCGCCATAGTGCTGGGCCAGATCCACACCTTTAGACCGGGCGATATGCTCAAGCGCCGCAACAGGGTTTTCATCGATCGTTTGCGCCCACCGGGCAAGCTGCGTCAGTTCGCTTGTGACCTGATCGGGCGTCATCTTCGATAGCGCAGGCAAGTCCTGCGACGCCTGCACCAGCGCATCGCGAATAGGGCCAAGCGCCGAGATTTGCCGCCCCATGTCGCCGGTCTTCCGCGCCATTTCCCGCTGCGCGTTTACAATCGCATCGCGCGCCGTGTCGGGGATGTCTTTCCATGCGTCCCGCACAGCGCCTGGAAGGTCCGTAGGGGCTTCAGAATCGCTTTCTGCGGCTTCCTGCTCTGGCTCCTCTGGTTCGGCCTCTGTGGCGGCTTCCTGCGCCTCTTCCGGAGCACCTTCGTCGTCCGCCTCCTGCGCGCGGTCGAAGGCTGCGTCAAGCGCGGCGTCTTCGTCCATTTCAGATGTCATTTCCAGGGCTTCTGTCGCCTCAGTCATGGGCGGGGGCGTAGGCATAGCTTCGCCGCCCGCGAGTGCTTCCGCAGTCGCGTCAGTCATTCGGTTTTCCTTTGATGGTTGAAAAGTCTGCGCCTTAGCGCTCTAGCATTCCTTCAAGGCCATGCTTCTTCGCAAAGCGCTCGTTCTTCAGCTTGCCGGTCACAGGCGAAGGCAAATCATTCGCATCAACGCAGTTGTTACTTTCCATGTCGTACCTGCGTGCGCGGCGGCCCTCGACCCATTTGCCATCAATCGGTGACTGATAACCGGGCGTGTCCGAAACCACCTGCGGACATTGAACCGGCGCAGCCCGATCAGCATCAGAAAGCATCGGGGCGCCCGTTTTCTTGTCGATCATGCGCCCTGACTTTTCGTCGTAAACATATGTCGCCATCACATCACCATCATGAACGCCAATAAGGCTTCTTCGTCTTCCGCCTGAGAACGCGCCTGCGCCTCTACAATACGCATCAGCGCCGCTTGCGCCTCCATCCCCGCCAGAAGCGCCTTCAAACGCCTGACGTCCGCCTCTGCCGCCGCTGAACGCTGCGCAATGGCCGCAAACGTGCGCGCCGCGCTGGCTTCCGCCTTTTCGCGCCGTTTCTTGCTGGCCTTTTTCAGCTTTGGAGCGGCCTTCACCGCCTCGGCCACCTGCTCCTGCACCGCGTCCAGGTCGATAGGATCGCCGTTGCGGTCCAGATAAATGACAGGCTTTGGCAGGAAGCCGCCTGGCTGGATTTCATCAGTCGGCGCATCCGGCCCAATGCCAATTTCTGGCGCGCTGACCTCGGAAAGCGCTTGGATGTCATCAGCAAGCAATGCCCGGACAATGCCAAGCGATGGCGCGCTGACCTCAGACGTCGCCTCCACGTCATTGGCAAGAATCGCCGCCGCGACTACCGCCGCCGCCTGCCTCGCCCCGACGTCCTTTCCGCCTAGCTGGCGCGCACCGATTGCCTTTGCCATGCCCTACGACGTCCCCGGCGTCTCTGCCGCGTCGATCAAAGGTGACCCGGTGTCGGGCGTGAAGTCCTCGGAGCCGGAGGTTGTGCTGGTGAACACAGGCGCGCCGCTGATGTCGTTAAGCGGCGAAAGCCCAGTGTCCGAGTAATCGCCGGAAGTGTTGTTGTGGAAGTGGTTGTAGTCGATCAGCAACCGATAGGCAGGGACATCATCGCCCAGCGTCGTGAAGTTAACCCCATACCCGCCGCAGTTAACGAAAGAGCAGTTACGAATGACAATCGGAAAGTCCCATTCTGCCTTTGTGCCGGGGTTGATCTTAATTCCGTCGCCAGCGATGTCGTAGAACGTACAGTTCAGAAATGTAACCCCCCCGTCCTCACTGTTTTTTTCGTTGTTCTCTAGCGCTTCGATCTCAACGGCGGCCCCGGAAGGCGTGCCGAAAAATTCACAGTCCACAAACCAGTGCACCGCCGTTCGCGCAGATTGTCCGATCTCAAAGTAGACGGTCGCGCAACTGTCAAACCGACAACTAATAAATTGATATGATGGGAATATACCACTGCTCTCAAAGAAGTCTTCTGATCCAGGATCCCAAGCATCGAACAAGCAGTTGATATAGATGTTCGGAGAAAGGGCTATGGACAGCGTCCCCGAATTGGAAAACTTGCAGCGCGTCCAAGTGAACCCCGTCGTCTGTCCAGTTGTGGCAACATTCGATTGGTTGTCCCAGTGGCAATCAAACACCATAAAAGCCGATTGTCTGCCCCACGTATAGCGGCCCGCCGAGGGCGTCTGGATCGTATATCTCGTTCCCTCAGTCGACGAGCGAAAAACAGTGTGGTGCGGGCTAACGTCTGTCCGACTTGGGTTCAGAGAACTATATGACGTGCTGCTAGCCTGTGTTGTAAACGTCTGGCCCGCAGTCATCTCGGCTATCCAGCCCGGCTGAAACTCCCAGTAGTCTCCACGACTGTTGTGATTAACGAGAGACGGACGCTTGCCGCCAATGGCCCACGCCAGCGCCGACCCAGTGTTAATCGCCGTGGTGGGGGCAGAAGCGACCGTCACAGTGTCGGCAGTGTCATCAACGGCGGTGATCTCAAACAGCGAGCGATCCGACGCCGAAGAAGTCACGATCAGCAGGATGTCGCCCACCTGCACACCAGAGAGGTCGGGCGTGTCGCCGCTTAGGTCGATGACCGTCTGCGTGCCACCACCAGCGCCGTCGCCAGAAATAGCATTTGACCCGGTGATCGCAGTGGCAGGGCCGCATCCGCTGGCGTTAGACACCGTGTCACTGGACGTTGTGTCGTAGGTGATCGTGAGGTCGCCAGCCATTTACCAGCCCCCAAGTAAAAACAGCGCCACGACCACCGCCGCAAAGCCGAAAAACTCAACGCTTCCGGGCATTAGCCGACCCGCATCATGTTGACCCGCTGAGCCAGAAGCGCGTCCGACGAACCATCAGGCTGCGCCGCCATCAGTGCTTCCAACAAGCCAACGAAATACATGATATCTTCGCGTGTGACGCCCTCGACGCCGTCACGCGCGTCAAACGCCGTCCCCGCATCCATCGCCATCAGGTCGTCCTTGATCAGCGCGTTGTAGCGCTTCAGATAAACGTCAAGCTGCGCATTGACCTGAGTGTATGCGTCAATCATCTGGCGATGATCTTCGCGGACGAATTTTTCGAGTTTATTAGACATGATCTTTTCCCCTATGCCGCGTCGCGGATGGTGATGCTGATCGCGTCAAGCGTGAACGTGTCGCCCGACGTGATTGCCGTTGAAGATGTCAGAGAGCCAGTCGCCAACAGCGCAGACGTCCCGTCAGTCAGCGCCCAATGCGACGCCGTGCCTGTAGCCGTTACGCTACCGTCAGTAATGGCCGGAACCTGCACCCGCCGCCCGTCCGTTGCACCGTCTTCCGTCGCCCCAGTGTTCAGCCCGGTTTTGTTGCCGAGCGTGTAGGTGCTGGTCGCCTGCGCGTAGGTTGTTGGCTCTTGCGAACAAACATCGATCCGCGTGCCGTTCGTATCGGCATAATCAAGACCCTGATCAAAAATTTCGTCGCTGATAAACGCCATTAGCCTTCGACCTCCACAGTGAATTCAGAGCCATCGGGCCGGGTCATCGTGCCGACCGTCTTGCCGTCAACTTCTTCGATATCAACCTGGACTTGCGAGCCGTCAGGCCGCGTCATTGTCCCGCTCTTGCGCTTAGGCGCCAACGCCTGCTCAGCCATAGCAGCAAGCGCCTGCGTTACAGCCTCGACCCGCTGTTCTGTCGCTTCGCCGCGCTCCGCAACCTGCTGTTGCGTCTGCTGCGTCATGCCAATCAGTTCTTTGAACATGCCCATTGCATCGCCGTTGTTATCCACAGCGATTTGACGGACAAAACCGTCAAGCGGATCGTCTTCCAGTTCCTTCGCCGCCCGCGCCGCTTCGATTTCAAGGCGATCCGCGTCAAGCTGAAGTTTTCGCTCTTCAAGGTCCAACTTGCGGGCGTCCAGTTCGCGCTTGTCCTGCATTTCCAGCGCATCTTTGTACTGCGCCGCCTGACTATCGGACTGCTTCTGCTGAAGTTCCGCCGCCTTGCCCTGAGATTCAGCCTGCTTGATCTGCAATTCAGCCGCCTTTAGCTGGGCCTCGGCCTGCTTCAGCGTAACGTCAGCTTCAGCGCCAGCAACGCCCGCCTGCGCTTCACGCATCTGCATCTCTTTCATCTGCTCTGCTTGCGGATCTGGCTTTTCAGACGCCTGCTGCATCATTTCAACCATCTGGTCGAGCGCATCCTCGGCCTGCTTGCCGAGGCTAAACCGGCGCGCAAAGCTGGCGAACAGTTCCAAGGCCAGCGGCGCGACCTTCGGAGACTGCGCCACAATCGGAGCCATTGCCTGAGTGTATGCGCCCGTCGCCTGGAGAAACGCCGACATTTCCTCACGCTGCTTGCCTACATCGGCGCGGACGGTGCTGTCGCTTTCAACGTCAATTCGATAGAACAAATGCGGTTGGCGGATAAATTGCAGCAATTCCGGTGTTAGCTGCATACCAGATGCGCGCTGCACCGCTTCATCAGGGAAAACGCCCGCGATGATTTCAACCGATAGCTGGATTAAATCACGCACCTGACGCTCAATCGCACGCTGCGCCTTTTTAATGCGAAGCGAACCCCACTGCGTTTTGATGTTCTGCGCCGTTGCCGTTTCAGACGCCGCGCCCTGACCGCGAATGATGTCTGAAATGCCGGTGATTTCGTAAATCGCGGTTTTGACCTGCTCACGCTGAACGTACAATTCGCGCAGAACGGCAATGGCGGTTTCAATCGGCCACCACATAATCATGCGATCCAGTCCGCCCGCGACGGAAATGTTCTGGATATCAGGCGCGACGGTCAGCGTATTGTCGTCAGCATCGGCCAGCAATTCAGCGGCTTCAGCATCGCCCGCGATCAGGCCGCGAACCTTCAGGCCGCTTACAATCTTGTCGATGCGGCGCGTGATCCGGTCCAGTTCTTCCGCCTGCATCCGGTAAATCTCATACGGACAAACCGGCGTGCGCGAATGCGTGGACATGATCGGCTGAACAGGCGCAGATTGCGGGAAGAACCCCTTCAGCCCAAGCGGATCATCTTTGAACGTGATGATCTTGTTGGATTCTTCGATCAGGAAGATGACCTGGCGCGACGCCTTGTCCCAAATCTCCCAAATGTCGCAGTCTTTTTCTTCTTCTTCAGCGCTGACGTCATCACCGTATGCCGCGCTGATGTCCTCATCCTCAAGCCGCTGCTTTTCCTCGGACGAGATCGAATGGCGGTAGGCGACCCACGGAACATCGCGCCAGCGCTTGGCAGGCCCCTCGCGGTAGTCGCACCAAGCGACAGCCTCATACATGACGCGCACATCGGCGGGGTCGTCATCAGCGGCGTCAACCTTAACACGTACCAAGCCCCGGCCAGCCACCAATACATCCTGCGCGCTGGCCTCCACCTCAATATCAAGCGAATTGTTATCCATCTGCGCCGCGACAGCGCGCTCCAGCAATGCGGCGCCGTTCTTCGCCAGCTTGTCCGCCTGCTTATCCCCGCCGCCGTCATGCATGACGCGAATGTCAGGGGATGGCGTCGAATTGTAGATGCTGGAAACAATGGTTTCGACATTGCTGTGAAGGATCGGGAAGTCAGCGGTTTCCGCGCCTTCAACGCTATCGTCGGCAAGATAGATCGTTTCTGCGTTCTTGGCGCCTTTCAGCCAGTTTTCCTCACGCTTCTCAGCCTGAAGGATGCGGTCGCCCCATTTCTTGCCAATGCGTTCAAGGTCGCCTTTCGTGTAATCAGTCACGCTTACGCCTCCTGCGCATTTTGGCTTCGACAATCGCCTTCACGTCCATGTTTGCGTGAAGCGCGCCGTCTTTCACTTCGTATTGCAGTTCGCTTGGCTTCTTGGCCTCGACCTCACGCGGCGGCGAAGCCTCGCGCCATGCCAGCCCCAGATACCGCCAAGCAGATCCGATGTGTTCGGCCCAGTCTTTCACCGGGATTTCGCGGAAGGTCTTCTTTTCGTCGTCCCAATCGCGCCGGTAATTCCTTAGACCCTCGACGCCCTTGGCGACCCGTGGGCCATCCGAGAACAGCGCCGCGTTGATCGCCGTGCGACCCGCTTGCAGGCCATCCGCCACGCTTACCCGCGCCAGCCTGATAGGCTTGCGGCCTGCGCCCTTCAGAACGTCCAGCCGCGTGCGCTTGCTTCCCCATTCCGTGACCAGAATGTCATGCGGAACGTAATCGTTGCCGCGATAGCCGCGCTCGTTCAGCCAATCGACCCAATCAATCAGGTCATCAGTTTCGGGGATGTAGAAATCCACAACCCGAAGCTGGCCCGCGATAACCTGAAAACACCAAATCGGGTTGTTCGCAGCCTTGCCCAGATCCCAAACAGTGTGAACGGGATAACTTTCATCAACGTCAACCTTGCAGATGCGCCCTTCACGCTCTGCCTTGTTCACCTCGGCCCCGAAGTAGGCCCCGACCATGGCGCCAGACCATGAACAAAGATATTCCTGTTCGAAGAACGCCAGCCCCATATCGCGGCCATGCAGATCCTCATATTCCTCCAGCGCCTCGGCCAAATCTTCGGCGCTAAGCGTCTTCGTATCGTTGACGGTCAGCAGTTCAGCGAACCAGCGGTCACTTTCCTGCGCACGTTCAAACATCGTCTTGGCGTGGTTATTGCCGCGCGGCGTGGTGATAAAAGCCGCGACGCCCTGCGTTTCTCGGATCATGGGCGAGTGATACGCCCAAGCGTTTGGATTGCTCAGCGCCCATTCGGAATAGGCTATGAAGCGTGGGCCGGAACCCACCGTCGCGTCGTACCTGTCAGAACCTAGAAGCTGGAAGGTCGAACCCGACTTCAGTTCCAAAAACATATCGTCGTCTTGCATCCGCGCGATTGTCGGCTGCGGGAATGCGTCGAAGATCCGGCGCTGACCGGTGTGCATGTTGATGCCGTTCCAGATGGCCTTTCGCGCCTGCTTGAACTCTGGAAAGCAATGCCAATAAGTCCCGACCTCACGATCAGCCAGGTCAGAGATGGCGTTTAGAACAACCTCATCCTTGCCCGCGCGCCGATGCCAGATTGCCATCAGGCGATCATGCGTGCGGTTTACTAGCGCCTCGTGAAAGCGGCGCTGATACCAGCGAACCCGAAATTCAAGGTCAATCTGTGTCAGGCTTTGCCTCGTAAACCGTCTTGCGGTTAATGGTGACGCCCACTTCGCCGGAATGCTCGACAGCCTTCAGCTTCGGGATTACCCGGTCAAGCAGGCTGGTGGCGCTGGCGATTTGTCCTGAAGTCATGAATTCTTGGTCAGAAAGTGCGTTTTCTTGCAAGCGGTTGACGAGCTGACTTGTCTGGATTTTCTTTTTCACTTCGTCGGGGTGAAAAAGCTGCTTTCGTTTTGCCATATTGCAATCGCGCCGCCCTTCCGGGGTGCGCGTCCCTAATGGATTGTTTCTGGTGTTTCTTCCTGCTCTGGAACCATTTCCAGCATCATCGTGTTGAGCGCTTCAACGAGAACGTCAGGATCAACGCCAGCGTTCATGCGCTTGGTCAGGTGGTCTGCGATGAGGTTCTGTTCATGCAGCACCGGGTCCATTCGCATCTCCTGAAAAGCAAAACGCCCGCCGGTTAAGGCAGGCGCTGCAAACAAAAAAGGCCCCCGACACAAATCGGAAGCCTGTATTTCGGTAGACTCTAGACGCCGGGTTATTCGTCGTCAACGGTTTTTTCTCGCTGGGATTGCAAGCGCTGATTTGTGACGGGTTCTGAGCGCACCGCCCGCCTCGATGTCAATCACCAGCTTTAAGGGCAAGAGGTACGAAAAGCCCTGTAATCACTGGTCGCTCAAATCTCATCCTACCCCAAAGTGACGCGCCAGCAAAGCCCCCGCCAGCCGGATGCGCGCGACCGAATACGCATCCAGCGCACCAGGAACCCGCGCGCCCTCGCCAAACATCGTCTCTGACGCCATAGCAACGCCCTCGGCCACAGACAGCAGGCAAGGGCTGGATTGGTCCCTGACGGACGACAGAGCGCCTGTAGCGGCCTTGTATGCCTGCTCTGCCCGCAAGTCGCGCGTGTCTGGGTCCACCAATGTCAGGGCAGCACCGTCGCTTAGTGGCGGGTGATCGTCCGTTGTGGCGATGTGCTGGGAAGACGGGGCGGCCATCGGGATACCAGTTGCGCGGCTGTACTGGCGCCAGACTTCCGCGAATTTCTCTAGGCCGTCCATCTCGCGTTTCTGGATCCGCTCAGCCACGTTGAGGCGGCCCGCCATTGTGCCAAGCCTTTGATCACCGGCGGCGCGGGTGCAATTGCCTTCCGTCTTATCCCAGCCCATTGCGACAACACGCTGAAATCCGACACTATATAGCGTATCCGCCAATCGATCGGCCTGACGTTCTTCTGCGGTCGGCTGCACCAGCTTGCCGTTTGGGTGGCGTTTGCCTGCCTTGCGTGGTCTACCCATGCCCTGCCTCGCTTATGATTGCCAAGAATGCGCTACGCACACGGCGAAGAACGCAACGCCCCCAAAGAACGCCGGGAAGCCCACGTTGCGGTCTATGTGCTGGACGATGGTGGTCATTTCGCCACCATCGTTTTCTTGCGCCACCCGCCGCCGGTGCGTTCTTTGCCTTGCAAAGTCTGGACGCTCTTTAACCGCCCAGCCTGATTTCCTTCAGTGCGTCCTGACTGTGAATAAGCTGCATTGCGTGCAACGTGACCGGCACTAAATTCGGTTGCTGATACAGGGCGGCAAAGTTCTGCGATTGTGCCAGTGCCAAAATCTCTAACGGTCATGATGCATCAGCCAATTGCTTCTGATTTTCATCAGCCATCTTTCGATTTAGCCGGTCGCGTGCGTATTCAGGATCGACGCCAGCGAGCGAGCAAACTTCTGCGAACGACGTGGTTTTAACATATTCACGATCCCGCTGCCAACTGATCCGCGCGCTGGCTTCGGTTTGGTCGATACGCCTGGGCTTTGCGCGCATTGCGTCTCGGACTGCGAACTCAAGGACAGCGGCCCATAGGCGGCGCTCAGGGATTGATTGGGCGGTCATTTCAGCACCTTGCGAATTTCGCCTAAAGCCTCCGACAATGCGTGCATTCGGTGATGCTCTCGCCGCCTGCCGCTCCCCGACAACGCTGCTTGCTTGGACGCCTCTGCGTGCTTAATTCGGCGGATCATCAGTTTCTCAATTTTTTCCAATTTAACTTCCAATTCATTTGCGCTGCTCATGCTGGATCCTCCGCTTCCAGAATTGCGTGCCCGATCATTTCGGGGATTTGGGGAACGACGGCGTTTCCGAGGGCTTTAAGCCTGGCCGCACGATTTTTGACGCCATTGGCTACTCGTCCGATATCTGGTTCGTCGGGCCATCTGCAAGGTCCGTCCATCCCACAGGGAAGCCCATCAGCCATTCCACCCATTCCGGGTTTAGGGCGCCCCCGTCCGACGCCATAACTGCGTGATCCAATCGATCGTTCTCGCGGCTGCGCCCGCTTTTGCGTGTCAGCGCCGCTGGACTGCTGCCCTTGCGCATTGACGCCGCTGGCGTCGGCCACAAGCTGCGCGCGACCTCGCTTTCCAGATTTTTGAATTTGTCGTTGACCCTGTTTTCGATATTCGGCGCTGCCATCGCGCTGCAACTCCGAGGCGTCGGCATCATTGCGCGAGGCGATGGTCCAGACGCGATATCGGCGGTGCGGGGCGCCCGTGGCGCAAGCTGGAATAACAAACGTCCGGCAGGCGTAGCCTTGTCTTTCCAGGTCAGATAGCACGTCGTCGAGGCCCATGCTGATGTGGCCAGCAACATTCTCTCCAATGACCCAAGCGGGCCTGAGTTCAGCCACGAGCCGACTAAATTCTGGCCAGAGGTGGCGGTCATCTTTCTGGCCTCTGCGCTGCCCGGCTGTGGAGAATGGCTGGCAGGGGTATCCGCCGCAAATAACGTCAATTGGTCCGTCAATGTCCCGCCCTTCCAGTTTTCGCACGTCAGGGAAGCATGGCACGTCGGGCCAATGCTTTGCCAGAACCTTGCGCGGAAATGGTTCGTATTCGCAGAATGCGGCGGTTTCAAAGCCGCCGGTTCGTTCGAGGCCGAGGCTAAAGCCGCCGATGCCGCTGAACAGGTCCAGAACGCGAAGCTTTCTCATGCCTCGTCCTCCGCCATTGCGTCTGGCAGGATTGCGGTTGCGAGGTATTCCGCGACGGTCCAGCCGTCGGGGATGGTCTGGGCGATCCAGTCCAGTTGATCTTCGGTGATGTGATGCGACAGCCCGCCCATGCGCAGGTCATGTCTCGCCAGCCTGTTCTGAATGCGATGCTGCTGCAATGTCCGCCCATTTGGTCTTGGAATGTGCGGATCGGCTGTTGATCGCTTTGGGCCGGGGCGTGTGCGTTCGGTGATCATGATGCCACCTCGTTAGCATCGAAACCGCCCCAGATGTCGCCGCCGTTGTCATCCTCGACAATGCCGAGCATAGCAGCGAGACGGGCGATTTCTTCCAGCGCCAGTCGCCATTCGAGCAATCGCATATTTTCCCCGTGGTGCTGCGCCCACAAGAATGCGTCCGTGCGATCTGCCCATCTGAGGTAGGTGGCCTCGCTCTCTGTTAGTTCTGGAAACGCTCCGGCGATGGCGTCGCGTGCGCATTCCTCGACAAGCGCGTGCCGCTCTGCGACGTCGGGCATTTGTCGCTTCATGTCGCCGGGCAGATCGCCCACGGCATATTCGCCTGCGTCGTGCGTAAGCGCTGCGATCAGCAGGTTGGCCGATGGTTGCTGTGGAGCCATAGCCTCGATGATCAATTGGGCAACGCGGGCGTGATGGCCGTCGAGCCTGTCTCCGGTGCCTGCGAGACGGGCGTTGGCGTGCCACCGCATCACGCGGCCTGACAGCCAAAGTCTGCTTGGTGCAGGCTCGGTCATAGCGTCACCTTGCGCAGTTCTTCGGGTGTTGGTAAATATTTGGCCATCGGCCTTCTCCTCTTGCTATGGTCGATCATGGGCCGGGCAGTGGCAACTGCGCCGGCCCGCTCAATTTACAAAACATCGTCATCGATGCAAGCGAAAAGTCGCCGCCTGTCGATCCGCCCCCAAAAACCCCCCGATCCTATCATACACACATCATACGCAAGGTTACGTAAGGTAAGCCTCTAGCTAACCCCCTGATATATATATATATATCTATATCATATATATCATATACATTATACCAGAGGTCCACCCCCCAGCCCCCAAAAACAAATATAAGGTATATGATTGTAAGTAAGATATTCTCCCCCTCTCTCTCTATGGC
>Ga0213865_10000514_pt1 | contig 26346 bp, 49 predicted proteins | sample PICome_6_FD_160100 | JGI IMG/M metagenome (GOLD analysis project Ga0213865, IMG submission 160100) | Coastal seawater microbial communities near Pivers Island, North Carolina, United States - PICO282 | ecosystem: Environmental > Aquatic > Marine > Coastal | place: USA: North Carolina...
GCTGAACTTGCAAACCCAACATCCTCATCTGGGATGCCTTGGTAATTTTAAACACTTAAACTAAAGGAGATCAAAATGGCTGAAGATAAAAAGGTTATTACGATTGATGACAAAGACTACACTGAAGACCAACTAAATGATACACAGAAGGTTATTATTAACCACATCAATTCTCTAAGTCAGAAGATTGGATCAGCAGAATTTAACTTAGACCAACTTAAAGTAGGTAAGGATGCGTTTGTAAAGATGCTGACTGAATCACTTAAAGAAACAGAAGAAGAAGCTAAGTAAACTTAACTTAAGGTATAATTAACATGTCAAGAGATTTATCAAGTAATACAATAGAAAACATATCTCAAGACGTTGTTTACCCGTTCTTTGCTACAGAGTTAAGGTTTGATGGTGACAACGTACTAAGGTTGTGGACTGGTCAAGGCACACTTGTTCTAGAAGATGGTACTAATTGGATAGGCACAGGTAATCTGTTAAATATATCTGCTATAGAAGAGACTTCTGAATTAGCTGTAAAGGGGGCTACACTTACGTTGAGTGGTGTACCCTCTGAAGTTCTCTCACTAGCTCTCAGTGAGCCTTATCAGGGGCGTGTGTGTAACATATACTTTGGTACTCTTTCTCAGGGTAGCATACTACAGGAGTCTTCTTCTTATATACTGCTACAAGATGGTTCTAGGATTGAATTAGAGACTGGAGAGAAAGGTTTCAATGAGATATTCTCTGGTTACATGGATCAGATGAATATAGAAGAGTCTGGTGAAACATCTACTATACAATTACTAGTAGAGAATAAGTTAGTAGACTTAGAGAGAGCTAGGGTAGCTAGGTTTACATCTGGTTATCAGAAGTCAATTTACGCTGGGGATCTAGGTTTAGACTTCGTAGAGGATTTACAAGATAAGCAAATACCGTGGGGTCGTAAGAGTGGCACTTAGCTATCAACAAGAGTTTCTTAGTCAAGTAGAAGACGACATAAAACCTCTACTAGAAAAAGACTGGTTGGAAATAGAACACAGTAAGAGTGTAAGAACTTTAGATCCTGATTGGGAAGCATACTACAAAGTAGAGTCTTCTGATATGCTTAGGGTATTTACAGTTAGAGACGATACCTTATTAGTAGGTTATTTTGTCGTACTGATAATACCTAGTCTACACAACAAAGGTTTAATACAAGGTGTTGTAGATATAATATACTTAGATAAAGAATATAGAAAAGGCTTTACAGGCTACAAACTATTTAAGTTCTCTGAGAAGTGTCTAAAAGAAGACAACATAAAAGTTATGCACGTTACTACTACTGAAATTAATCCTATAGATCCTATACTAGATAGGCTAGGTTACAGTAAGATAGAAACTAAATTCGAGAAGGTATTGTAAAATGGCAGTAGCAACAACAATAGCAGTACTCTCAACCGCAGGTGGTATAGGAGCTTTCACTTTCGCTGGGTTTACAGGTTGGGCGGCAGTAGGTGCTAGTATGTTTGTTAACTTAGCTCTTGGTGCGGCTATGCAAGCTCTTGCACCTAAGCCTTCTATATCTGGGTCTAATAGAGGATATCAAACTAATTCTCTTGGACCTGCTCAAGACCATCAGATTATATATGGCAAGATGAGGGTTGGTGGAGCTATAGTATTTGATGAATCTACAGGTGACAACAATAAGTTCTTACACCGTGTTATAGCTGTAGCTGGACATGAAGTACAATCTTTTGAGGAGATCTACATTAATGATGAAGTTGTTACTCTAGATGGTTCTGGTAATGTAACTAGCCCAAGTCAATATAACGATAAGATACGTATTAATTTACATCTAGGTTCTTCAGATCAAACTGCTGATAGTGATCTTGTATCTGAATCTGCTAAGTGGACAACTAGTCACAGACTTCGTGGTATAGCATATATGTATGTTAGACTTAAGTTTGATGCTGACGCATTTCCTAACGGTATACCTGTTATTACAGCTACAGTAAAAGGTAAGAAGTTATACGACCCTAGAACTAGTACTACAGTTTGGTCAGACAACCCTGCTCTATGCTTAAGGGATTATCTTACAAGCAAGTATGGTTTAGCAGAAGATGAATACAACATAGATGACACGTTAGTCTCTAGTGCGGCTAATGTATGTGACCAAACTAACACTCTTGCTAGTACAACTAGATATACTTGTAATGGTGCTTTTACTACTGCATCTACACCTTATGATATGTTAAGTGAACTACTTAAGTCTATGGGTGGTTCTATGTGGTATGCTCAAGGTAAGTGGCGTATGAAACCTGCTTATTGGACTGCACCAGTAATGGACTTAAGTGAAGACGACCTTCGTTCTAGCATCAGTGTTGGTACTAGACATTCTCGTAGAGATAACTTTAATGTTATCAAAGGTACTTTTAGAGGTGAGGAAAGTAACTGGCAAACTACAGATTACCCACAAGTAACTAACTCAGCTTTTCTCTCTGCTGATAACAACCAAGAATCTGTAGCTGATGTAGACCTATCATTTACTGACAACTCTATAGAAGCTAGAAGACTTGCTCTAATTTCCTTGGAGCGTAATAGACAACAACTTACAGTTAATGCTAGTTTTGGCCTTAAGACTTTAGAGCTACAAGTTGGGGACAACATAAGACTTACTAACTCTAGGTTTGGTTGGACTAACAAAGAGTTTGAAGTTGTACAATGGTCGTTTGGACTTACAGATGGTCTAGACTTACAAACACAAATGACTTTACGTGAGACTGCTGAAACTGTATTTGATGAAGTATCTGATGGTGTTGTATACGAGAGAGATAATACAACACTACTATCCCCATTCGTAGTACCATCTGTAGGTCTTTCTGCAAATGTAGTAGCTAAGGTCTTTGCTGAGAAGTTAGTAAATGAATTAACCTTAACAGTTACTTCAGCGGCATCTGAACGTGTTGATAAGGTACAAGTTCAATATAAAGATGCAAGTGAAACTGAGTACAAGAATATCTCAGATGGTCCTTTAGGTAAGTTTACTATCATTGACTTAGAAAAGTCTTTCTATGATGCTAGAGCTAGAGCTGTTAATACCTTTGGTAATATAGGTGAGTGGGAATACTTATTTAATATAGAAGTTGATGCTTTATCAGCTCCACCAGCAGACATAACTAACTTTGGACATGAGTTGTCTGGAGGAACATTATTCTTAGACTGGACAGCCGTACCAGATTTAGACTTATCTTACTATCAAGTTAAGCATAGTCCACTTACTGTAGGTGTTACTTGGGGGGATGGTAGTATTGTTTTAAGTAAAGTAGCAAGGCCAGCTACTAACGCAAGTTTACCTGCTAGGTCAGGTACATTCTTAATTAAAGCCTTCGATAAAAATCTTAATGAAAGTGTCAATGCTACAAGTTTAGTTGTGTTACCTACTGAATTACCACCACTAGGTACTTCTCAAACTCTTACTGAAGATCCTACATTTGGGGGTACTAAGACTAACTGTATTGTTGTCTCAAATCAACTTGAGATTGACAACACAAGTGCTTCTTCTCCTACAGCTACTTATCTCATGCAAGGACAAGCTAACTACATAGACACTGGTTCAGCTAGAAACGCTAGAGCTACTGGAGATGTTGTGTTTGAAAGACTGTACGATAATGGTACGTTATTGTGGGATGCTATACCACAGTTATTTGATACGTGGCCTGATAACTTTGATACGTGGACAGATCAGAACGCCGCATTTGGTGATGTGAATGTGTTAGTCTATGTAAGAGCAACACCCGACGACCCTGCTGGAACTCCTACTTGGGGAGCTTGGTCTTTAGCTAATGGTGCTACTGTTGTTGGGAGAGCTTTTGAATTTAAAGCTGAACTAGATAGCACGAACACTAACTTTACACCAAGTGTAATTTCCCTAGATGGAAGGATTGAATACTAATGAGTCAACATGATTTAAATATAGCTAATCAGACAGCCCCAAATACGAGGTCTGATATAAACAATGCCTTACAGGCTTTAGGTAGTAACAATAGTGGTGCTTCTGCACCTTCTACTACTTATGCTAACATGCATTGGTATGATACTTCTAATAATATATTAAAGCAAAGATCTGAAGCTGATGATGCTTGGATTAATATAGCTTACTTCGATCAATCTAATAATTTACTTAAGGTAATTGATGGTACATATTTAGCTAACACTTCTGGAACTAATATAGCTAGATTAACTACTACTTCCCAAAGTGCTTGGAATACAGGTACTGGTACTGAAGCTACGTTAATATCTCCTTCACAACTACAATCTAAAATAGATGCACAGGGTGGACAAAATAAACCTAGTTGGTTAGCTACAGATTCAGTGTCTACTTATTCAGCTACAGGTCTAAGTGCTTACAACACTTGGGTTAAAACCCCTATAACTAATACTGTAATATCAAACTTATCTGGGGCGGCAACAGATACAACAAACTGGGAAATAGATTTACCTGCTGGAGATTACTATGCTGAATGGACATTACCTATAGCAAGAGTTGCTTCAGATACAGCAGATAAAGTAGGTATAAGATTTAGAAATGTTACAGACAATGTAAGTATAGGAGCAAGTCAACAAATGAAAATAGGTGACTGGCAGAATTTAAACTTTCATGGTTGTGGTGCATTTACGATAGCTGGAACTAAATCCTTTCAGTTACAGGCTTGGTCAAATGAAGGTGTTACAATTAGATACGGGAATGTTATATCAGGGGAATTAGCTACCTTTTCCATAATTAAAATATGGAAGTTATAATATGTCAGAACATAACCCTGTAACAGATTGGCACTTATCTAAGACTGTACCTATTGGTTTAATAGTAGGTCTGATAACACAAGGTGCGGCTATCGTATGGACTGTATCTATGATGATGTCAGACATAGAAAATAACAGAGAAGACCTTATAGAACTGCAAGCTAGAATACAAGCTACAGAAAGGTCTACTCAACAACAAGCTATATCTATGGCTCGTATAGATGAGAATATAAAAGCTATAAGAGATACCATAGAACGGATGGCGAGAGAAAGAAATCCATGAAACCCTTACTTATACTACTTACCCTACTAATTGGTAGTACTGTGTATGCTGACGATACGATTTACACCGACAGTAATAGTACAATAACTTCTGATGGATCTATGGATACTACAATTAATAGTCCACCACCTTCAGCTATATCACCACAGATAAGTGCAAGTAACTCTGACTTATGTACTGTAGGCGTAGCTGGTGCTGTGCAAACACAAATACTAGGTATTTCTGCTGGTCGTACTGTTAGAGATATGAACTGCGAAAAATTAAAGAACGCTAAGACTATGTACGATATGGGTATGAAGGTTGCCGCTGTATCTGTAATGTGCCAAGACGAAAGAGTGTTTGAAGCTATGCTCAATGCTGGAACTCCCTGTCCCAAGGATGGATTGGTAGGAGATAAAGCTAGACTAGCATGGGAAATGGAAGCAGTTGAAGAAGCAATAGAGCGTGACCAGAACAACGTAATCGAGAGGATGTTCGATGAAAATGGTGAGACAAAGATTGGCTTGGGTGTTATTTTTAGTAGCCTTGCCTTCTTATTGTTACTCTGACCCCTATACTTATGGATCAACAGGTAATGCGGCTAGTACTTCTCTAGGTTGGGGTATGGACAATATCTTACCTAGCATTGCTGGTGTAGACATAAACGGTTTAATGTATAGATATACAACTGTTAAAGATCCAGATGCTGACATGAAAGTACACGTTGGTAATCTTAATGCTAATGGTGATGGTTATATCTTCAGAGAAACAGATGATTGGTCGGGGGTAGCTGGTAATACCATTGTAAAGTCGTTTCCAGTTTCAAACATTCCAGCTTCAAATTGGGGTACGGGTTCGATTGAAGTGGAAGGAGAAGGCAGAGTGGAAGATGCAGTTGTTATATACTCCTACAGGGTAGACAGGTGCTATGATCCACAGTCTGATCCATCATGTGCTGGTTATGTAAAACCTATGCCAGAGCTACCAGAAGTTGTAGTATATGACGCACTAGAAGATGATGCAGTTACAGATACACTAGAAGCTGAAGAGTTTCAATATGATGAAGATGGTAAAGTTATAGTTGACGAAGAAGAGGAAGAAGAAGAGACACGAATAGAGATGGGTCTAACGGCTTCTGCTAATGCTTTAACTATATTTAAGGCTCAAGGTCAAGACGACATAATAATGGCTATCAACCAACAAACTAATATCGCTATGTACTACAACGCTGAGATAAATGGCGGTACATTAAATGATGCGGCTGGACTACAAGATGGTACAATACCTGACAACAAGAAAGCCCTAAGAAATAATTTAGCACAACAATTACTGCACGAACAGATGGTCGATATGCAGTATAATAAATGAGGTTTAATATGAAGTATCTAGTAACAGCACTCTCACTATTCGCTTTACCTGCATTAGCAAACACACCTATAACAGGTAACGTAGAAGCTAAGTGCGTAATACAAACAACTAAAGATGGGGTCTATGGAAACCCTATAGCTAGTAAGTTAAGCACTACACCTGCTGATGGTGGTGTTCTACCTGTCATTAGGTTTGATGTATCTATAGCAGACAGCTACACAGCTAACATAACTCACCCTACATCTTTTAGTTCTTCTCCTACACTTACAGATACAGTTGCTTGGACAGGCAGTACGAGTGTAACACAGACATCTGACGCTGGTATGTCAGGTTATGAAGCCGCTAAAGTATTAGTAGACAACACAACAATATTTGATTTAACACTTGCAGGTTCAACATGGTTCTCTACAGCTTCTAGTGCTACTTACGGAGCATCTAAACCTTTCGCTGGAGGGGTCTATACTGCGCTAGTAGAGGCCAGCTGTGTTGCTAAGTAGGCTTGTAGTACTCTTTTTACTACTCTCATTTTCCACTTCAGCCCATGAAATGACACCAGCTTATCCTGAAGTTAAACCTTCTCATGTAGCTGGTGTAGTTAAAGTGGAGATGTCTCTGTTTAACTCTAGGGAAGAGATAGAATGGTATCAGATAGAGTTGTTTGATTTAAATTGGACGAACATACCTTTTGCATCCTCATACCGAATTATAAATATAGGATACAAAGAGAGAAAGTCTTTTGATGTATATATACGTAAAGCAGATATGGATGAAGCTGTATACTTATGTACTACGTCAAAAGTAAGAAAGACTAGCGAGTCTAGAACTCTTATTTCCTCTAAGATATGTTCAAGATTAGATGGTGAACCCGAATGAGATTATTATTTACCCTTTGTTTTGTAGCTAGTTCTGCTGTAGCAGATAGTAGTTCCCTTTCATTAGCATTACCTAACCCACCTATGAACTACCAGTCGGATTCATTTTCCACTGGTAGTATGAGGTGTAGTAATGCTGTTGGTGGGGGTGTAAATCTTGAGTACGGTGTAACAGGTGTACTGTCAGGTTTAGATACAAATAGTAGGGGTAAAGATATTGGCGTGTACGCTAGGATTGTTATACCTTTAGATAAACCAAAGGCTCGTATTAACTGTGACGACTTATACCAAATAGAATTAACTCAACGTAGGTTAGAGATACAGAAGCTACGAGATGAACTAGAACAACTAAAGAACCTACAAAGTTCTGGTGGTGAGATGGAGTTTGAGAACTAATGGATACTACCAAGATAGCAGACAACATTGATGGTTTAGCAGACCGTGAGTTTAAGACAGGTGGCATGAAAGTATCGTTTGGATCTATAATGGCTATACTTGCTTTCCTATCTACTATTGTGGGTGGTTTATACGGTGGTTTTGTGTTGTATCAAAAGATAGAAGCAGTCACTGGCCTCGACCTAGAAGAATACCAATTACAGATGAACATTATGGATGCTAAGGTGACAGGTATATCTGAGAAGGTAGAAGAGTCAGTTGAGTATAGTCGTGATATTAAGAACGGATTAAGAGCCGACATTCTTGGTATTGAAAAACAAACTGATAGAGTAGAAGACATGGTACGTGAGTCAGAAGACAAAGTACGTAAGATGATTGATGATGCTGAGGTACGATTTGAGAACCAAAGAGAACGTGTCAGAGTATCACAAAGTGGCTCGATGAAAGAACTCGAAGATAAACTTATGGATAAACTACAAAGGGCATTAGATAACCCCCTTGCTGACTAGGAGATTAGAATGAGTGAGTTTGAAAAAGCAGATAAGGATGGCAACGGTTCAGTAGATAAATCTGAGTGGGATGCTTTACTATTAGACGACAAAAGAATGCAAATAGAAGATGAGAACTCTAAGAGAGATCAACAGCGTAAGATGGTCTGGTTCTCCTTAGCAGGGTTACTACTGTATCCTGTTATGATTATTATATGTAACTTACTAGGACAAGAAGTTGCGGCTAACAACCTAACTGCTATTGCTCCTACATACTGTATAGCAGTTGTCGGTATCGTTACAGCTTTCTTTGGTTTTACTAATATTAAGAAGAAGGATGACTACTAATGTTAGGACTAAACTTAATAGGTCAGGTAGCTAATTTAGCTGGTACTATGATCGAAGGTAAGACTGCTGTAAAGAAAGCAGAAGCTGAAACTAAGATGAAGATAGCTACAGGTGAAATAGACTGGGACATAGCCGCTATGAAGGCTACAGAGAATAGCTGGAAAGATGAGTGGATTACTCTACTCTTCTCAATACCTTTAATCTTAGCTTTCTGTGGGGATTGGGGTAATCAGATAGTACAAGCAGGTTTTACTGCACTAGAGATTATGCCTGACTGGTATCAGTATTCCCTCGGTGGTATTGTAAGTGCTAGTATTGGTATGCGTGGTGTAAGTAAATACTTTGGAAAGAAATAAGCATGAAGAACAACTTTGATAAATGCCTACATATGTTACTTGAACACGAAGGTGGTTATGTAAATAACAAACACGATAAAGGTGGTATGACTAACTTAGGTGTCACTAAGAGAGTGTACGACAAATGGATTGGTAGAGAGTCTACTGAACAAGAAATGAGAGACTTAACTCCAGATGATGTAGCTCCTATCTATAAAAAGAACTACTGGGATCGAGTTAAAGGCGATTCGCTTCCATCTGGTTTAGACTGGGCTTGTTTCGATTGGGCTGTGAATTCGGGCAGTGGTAGACCTGCTAAAGCTGTACAACGTGCTGTAGGTGCTACTCAAGACGGAGCTATAGGTAATCAGACCCTTGGACTAATAGCTGAGAAAGATCCTAAGTTTATCATAGACTACGTCTACACAGTAAGGCAAGCGTTCTATGAGAGCCTAGATGACTACAAACATTTTGGTAGAGGGTGGAGTAGAAGAAACACTGAGACACTCCATCAAGCTATGAAAATGGTAGAAGAGTAAACAAAAGAAAAGCCGTAGGTATCCACTCAAGGACTCCTACGGCTTTTTTGATTCTATACTTGTGGTGTGAGCCTATTAATTCTCTCTCAGGTAGGCTACCCTACGGAAAGCTCTAACCCCTGTCACACCACGCTTAATTTCCCTCTCAGGGGCTATTTAACACCTACTGCATCCATCGTAATTGCAAGACCTTCGAATAAAGTTTTTATATCTTGATTTAGCTTAGATATGATCCACACTAAGTAAACAGAGAGAGCTAGATTACCTAGTAATATTCCTTCGTTTATTGTCATTTATGTTTCTCCGCTAATGCTTCATTCATACGCTTAAGATACCATTCAGCTTTCTTCATATCCTCTACAGGATTAGCTTTGTACCTATACCTATGTTGATACTTAATCATGTTCCCATGACAGTAGGCTATAAAACCATCAGTACCTAAGACTTGTCTAATATAATCAATACATTCTATACCTTCTTGGTTGTAGTGAGCAGGTTTGTTAACTGGGTCGAAGCCCATCTCTTGTTGTTGTTTCTGATCTAAATTCCACTTAGCCATTTTTACTTAAGTATTCCCTTAGTTCTGTATAGCCCCCAAGGTGAGTGCCATCTGGTTTAAATATTTGAGGTACTGTAGTATAGCCTGATTTACGCATTAAAGTCAATAACCATTTACTACTTGGAGACTGTACATTGTATGTTGTTACCTGACTACCTGCAACACCCCTTAGTAATTGTAAAGAGGCATCACAGAAGTTACATTGGTTTCTAGTTATTACTATCCACATTAAACGAGATCTACAATCTCACAGCTATCTCCAGAACAAGCTAATGTCTGGCTACCAGCAGTGTTATCTTCTTGTTCATACTCTGACAATTTAGTCCAGTCAATAGTTTTAGGCATCTGATCTAAAAGTATATGATAGTCAGTAGGTAAGCAGTCTTGATAAGGTGCTTGTTGATACGTATGTTCATTGAATGGTAAGAACGACACACCTGACATTTCATCGAAGTGTTTGTATACGAATGCTCCTACTTCAAACCATTCATCCTTCTTAACATTAATAGTCACACTAGGCTTATGCTCACACCAACTACGCTGATAGGCTAACCACATCTCTAACTGATCTATGGCAGACATATCAGAAGTAACTACTGCATTGTCTGGAGCTTTCATGGGGAAGCTAAACACAGTAGTCTGGTCAGGCTTCATTACATCAGGCTCATTAGGTATACCTTGATCCATCATAAACTTTGTTAACGGGTCTTTGTTGTCTCCGCGTACAGTGCGAATATAATAGGCTGAGTGACGAGCGTGAATGCCACTGCTACTGTTAACCAATTGGCTGACAGTACCGCTTGGTTTAACACAGCTGATAGCAGTACTGACAGGGATATCAAGGCGTTTAGCCCAAGTAGCGTTAGTATCGACAGCGATCTGTTTGAGATGTCCAAGAGTATTCTCCAATCCTTTGTTTTTAATTGTCATTATAGGATTGTCCATAATACCAGTCATAGACACACCCAGTAGTCTTTCTTCTTCAGTATTCTTTTGCCATATCTTACGTAAGTATGGGAACTTAGTAAAAGAAGATTGTATAGTACCTAGTATTGTAGCTACTCTAACCTTACGTTCTAAGTCTTCTACTGTATCTGTAGCACGTACTACACACTCTGTTAAGTTGCAGAATTGTGCTGGCCTCAAAATTATCTCACTGCAAGGATTCGTCCCGAACTCAAAGCTAGGATCTCGTCTACCATTCTTAGCCGCTTGCTTCTTAGATGCTTCACGATTAAAGATACCACGTTCACCACTCCCACTTTCCACTAGAGCCATCCATTCTCTCATGAACGACAAACTATCTGGCTTCTCAGTATACGACACAGAGTTGTTAGCTAATGCTCGTTGTGGATCGTTATCCCACCATGAACCTGACTTAGCATGTCTCATTCGATCATCTGACAGGTTACTCAGGGAGATCATAGCAGACCTACGTACACCACCTACAACGACTACCTCACCAATCTTACACATAATGTCATGGCATTCTAGAGATGATAGTCTACGTCCCTTAGCTTCTGTAAATACTTTAGTAACAAAGTTAAATAGATCTATAAGAGGTGCTGGTCCTGATGCTCTACCACCAAAGGTCTTTAGCTTCGCACCTGCTGGTCTAACTCTAGATACATCCCACTTAGGTATCTCTCCACTATACAACAATGCTATGAGTTGTCTTAGAGACTTAGCCCATCCTTCTTTACTATCTTTTACTATGATTGTAGTATCACTGTTAAACATACTGTCAGGAACTTCTGGTAGCTTCTGTATAGACTGTCTCTCAACAGAGAACCCTACACCTGTACCGCACAACAAGATAAACATAGCTTCGTCAAATGCTTTTATGTCGTCTACAGCTAAGTAAGAGCAATTATAACCTGCTGTATTGTCACGAGCCATAGCTGGACCAGCAGTCATCAATGCCCTCATACTAGGCATCACTTCTAGATTTAGTATAGCTTCTTCTATCTCTGCTATCTGCTTAGGGTGATCTCCTAAAGCTGGCTTAACTAAGTTGTCCATATACCTAGTTACTGTCTCTCCCCAAGACTCTCTTCTACCCTCTGCTTCTAACCAACGAGCATAACGTGACTTGTGTATGAATGATTGGTAGTCTGTTGGTAAGTAGTTGTCACTCATTTCTTGCCGCCTCTTTCTTGTCTATCTTCTTTAAACCATATCATACGATCTATGTCGCCACGAGTAAGACCTATGTCTTTTAATTCTCTGTCAGTCAACCTATTCAAATGCTTTACTGCATCCCTATGTAATTGCCACGTAATCATATAGTTAATAAACCTATACCACCATCTACCAAACGCTCTTAATATTCTCATCTGTTGTCTCCTGACCCTTTTATCTTATCTCTATTCTTACGGCTTGTTAGCTTCTCTATGTTTATGTCAGCTATTTCATCTAAGTTATAACCTATATCGTTAGCTAAGTTAGATAAGTACCACAGTACGTCACCTAATTCCTTTGCTACCTCATGTCGATTAAACACACCATCTCTTACTTGCTTCTTAACCTTCTCGGCTACTTCCCCTGTCTCCCCACATAAACCTAAAGTAGGGTACAGAACCTTATGTGTTGCAGGGTATATAGCAAAACTAACTGCTTTCTGTTGGTATTCTCTAAATCCTATTGTCATACTACTCTTCCATAAAATTCTGTTGGTTTCATATCTTCTTTATATAAGTCAAACAAGTACCAACAACAGTTGTCCTTGCCTACACTTTTACTACCCTCTATCCACTTAACACGACCTATCGATACAACCTTAGAGCAGTAAGTCATAAATAAAGCTGACTGCTTAGTGTGCATCCAATCAGCATCAAACAATAACCAAGTAGGACATATCTCTATCCAGTGGTCTATCAAATTGTGTAATATCTTTCTATCCCAAGGTGGGTTAGTTATCATGTAGTCCATTACTCCATAGCCACCAAAATCAAGATTAAGAGCATTAGAAGTAAATATGTCAGCATGTCTTGGCTCAATGTCACTAGCATATATACATTCTCCTGTACCTTGAGTTAGTTTACTTATGTGTCTTATTAAGCGTCCGTCACCAGCACAAGGCTCTACATAGTCAAATGCGTATGGCAAGTGTGCTAATAACGGCTCTACAGCTTCTATGGGTGTTGGGTAGTAGTCTCTCGGTACTCTCTCAAAGTTACTACGTTTACCCATACAACTCCTTTAACCTCTTAAGTGAAACAAACTCTGGTTCATACATACCATTTTCTATCTCACGTTTGATTACTACACCCTTCCACCAATCAAGATTAGACTGACCTGCCCAACCTTCTTCAGCACCTTTAAAGCAACCTGCTACAAGACCTATAGCTTTAGCTCCATCCTTAAACTTAAGATCACGCTTATGACTGTGACCACAAGTAGAGCTTACATATCTGTGACCTAAGAGAGTATTAGCGTGGTGTAATCCAGATACAGCAGAACCGAAGTTACCTGCTTGAAAGAAGTGAGCATACGACACACCATCATATTCAGCTATAGATGGTCCTGAGTTTCTGTATTCGTGGTAGTCGTCGAACCAGTAGTCTGTTTGAAGATGCCCAAAGGATATCCCGTATTTGTCTCCCTCGAGTCTGGGATCACTTTTGAGTGCCTTCTTGATCCTGTTTTCGTGGTTGCCTTCGAAGCCAATCCATCTTGGCCTTTTGTATTTTCTCTGACTGGGCTTTTGTCTAAGCCTATCCATAGATTCATTGTAATGCTCGATATCTTGTTCATAGCTCTGACTGACAATAGCTTCAGGACTCCTAGTATCAAAACTATTGAGAGAACGCATATCAGCACCATCACCGAGGTCGATGATATAATTGGGGTTAACGTCATATATTAATTCTCCTAGCCAATCAAATCTTTCATTACTTGTAGTCGGGTCACTATGAGCGCAACTAAATACAACTGCTGTCTTAGACATATTCATTTCCTTCGTAGGGTATGTTTATAACGATAGGGTCTATCGTCGATAAGAAGTAGGACTGAAACTTATAAGCGGCATCAAAGCTAACAAAAGGTATGTCGTCTTCAAACATCTCTTTAGCTTCTACATCTTCTACACTACATGTTAACCACCAATCCCCATTCTCACATTCAAATGGTCCATTGATTACTCTGTGTACATTGTAAGTTACTTTATCCATTCGTCGGGTATCCTTTTATCTGCATATAGAAAGTTGTTCTTCTCGCACCACATAGCATATGTAGTCTTAGATCCTTTACGAATCTTGTTCCTACTATTACTGAAGACAAACCTTATGTCAAGATCTGGGTTCTGCTCTCTAACCTTAAGGTGCTTCTTTCTATCATCTAGAACAAAGCGTCCTTTACTTTCAATTATGATACCATTGGGTAGTATGAAGTCAGGGGTGTAGGTCTTACTTTCGATTAACTGCCATTTTATCTTGACAGTCTCGTAACCAAAATCTACACCCCTCTTCTTGAGGTCTTCTGATATGACATCCTCAAGCCCAGAACGATAACCATTCTTTATAGCTTGCTGTCGGATCTTACTCTTGGTGGTTGCCATATTTCTGCCTCTTCTCTTCTAAGCCATAACAGCCTAGCGTTTTCTATTACTCTATCCTCATTTCCATCGTAGGCTTTAACTACAAGATCCCAGAGTTCTTCTTCTGTCTCTGCATCTTCTAGTATCTTCTTAGCCTTAACTGGACCAACACGAAACAGACCTACTATATTGTCTGCTCTATCTCCTGTTAGTATCTGAGTATAGAAGAACTTAATTCCCCCGAAGGGGGCTACTTCTAGGTAGTCACCTCTAACGATATTGAAATGCCAACAGGGTATTTGTAACATATCTTTATCTATAGAAGCTACACAAGCCTTGTAGTTTAGTCTGGCGGCTTCTTTAGCAATAAGATCATCTGCTTCTTCTCCTTGGCTTACAGTTGCTTTATACTTGCTTTCCATGTAATCTCTAGCATGTTGCAAGTGTCTAGGTTTCTCAACGTGTTTTCTATTTCCCTTGTAGACATGTGACTTAGCTATCTCATATCTGAAGTTGCCACTTCCAGTTAAGTAAACTTCATAGTCAATACCTAACTCTGGGAATAATACAGTCTTCTCTAAAATGAATTCGATAAGATCATCAACTTTCCTTTCGGTATCTGAAGATCCTTCTTGTTGAGTGGAGAAGGCCGCACGATAAGCAATTATATCACCATCGATTAGAACCTTCCCCATATCCATTTAAGTGTCGCCCCACATCATTTCACCATCTTCACATTCAAAACCTACAGACTTAACATATGTGAAGCCAAAAGCATGTGCGGCTTCAGCAAAGAGTTGAGCTAACTCATGGGCTTCTGTAATATCATCCCTGCTCATATCAACACTTCCACTATAACCATCATCATCCTTTTCCATGTATGCATTAACACTTACTCTCATTTTCCACTCCTAGACGTTAAATAGTTCGTCATCTTCTGACACTGGGTTATCTTCATAAGGTACGTGATCTGTAACACCTACATTAAGTAGTCTTACTCCAGCACCATTAGCATATACTTCAAACTGTACTTTAGCTTTAGTACCATTACCTAGTGGTCCATCGCTAGAGAAGTCCCACATACGTTTACTTTCACGACCTTCAGTTAGGTTAACAACTTTAGGTGCGCCACCATAATCAATAGTAACAGGCTCACCATTACGATCTGTAAAGTTCTTTACGTCTGATACTTTACGTTTGACCTTCATATATTTCCCTATACCTAGATCTGCATTACCTTGTCGTATGCGATCACTATTCATAGGATGTAGATCTAAACCTTCAGCTTCTAGCTTGCTGATTTGTTCTTCATCAGTGAAGTAAGCGTTAGTAATAAACTGTCCACCACTCTGATGTACTGCTTGTGCGGCACGAGGTCCATCTGGACTACCCATATCTGCGTTTTCTGGAAATACTTTAGCGTATTCAAGTATCATATCCATTGTGTATTTAGCCATGTCGAGTTCCTTTCGGCTGTTGGTATATATATATAATGCCCTTTTTTGCCAATATGCAAGGTAGACAAAAAAATAAATTTAGTGTATGTCTGCGTAGCTTTTACCGAACTGTGCATCTACACCTAGAGGTACGTTAAGTTCTAGTTTTTGGTTAAGGTTTTCAATAGCTTGTTCCATTGTAGCCTTAGTTTGTTCTTCTTCTCCTTCTGGTAAGAGTGCGATAATTTCGTCGTGGAATTGACCGATGGTTTTAATTCCGTAGCGACGACATAAAGATACCCAACTGTCAAAGCAAAATACTCCTGTTCCTTGATTTAATGTAGAGAAGCGATCCTTGTCACTCCTTAGACTGTACCAGAATTCCGATACAGGATTGTATAGCCATGTAGAGCCAAATAAGTCCCTTGTACGGGCTGTACTAGCTACCCTATAGACTGACCAATTACGTGACCAGAACGCCTCTAGGAGCTTCTTTGCGTCCTTAGTGGGCATCCCAGTGTTACGAGATAGAGTAGAAGCACCAACACCATAAGTAGCACTGTAGTTAACTACTTTGTAATTCTTACGTAGGGATGATAAAGACCTTTCTCCACTGTTGTGTTTATCTATATCATCTTGTGTAATTACACCTGCGTGTTTAGCTAAGTCTAAGTGTGGATCAAAGCCCTCTTTAGACATCTCTTCTACGTAGTCAGGGTCTAGTGGTTTCATGTAGTGACGCTTAGTTGTATCCTCTAGTGAGGTCATGTCAGCACCACAGAGTGTGTAACCATCTGGACAAGTCAAACAACCTCTTATCTCTTTACCATAGGGCTTATCTACAGCAGGTAAGTTAACGAGAGGCTTTGCATGTTTAAACCTAAGAGTGTTAGTTAGACCTGCTATGTTAGCTTGTACATAACCATCTACTTGTAAGTTAACCATACTCTTTATAACACCTATACGATGCGACAAAACAGATAGACCTTCTAGTAGACTGATAGCAGGTTCTATGTCTGCTAATGCTTTAACTGAACTACATAAGTCTGCATCCTTACGTACTTGCTCTAATTTCCTCGTGTCCCCTGTCTTTTTGTCAGTTAGATACTTGAAGGTACGTGGTTTCCAACCTAGAGAGAACAACCAATCCTTAACTTGATCTGTACTGTTAGGATTAGCTCTTTCTTCTCCTACCTTAACTGTTAAAGACTGTGTGGTTTGTGGTTGCTTCTGCTCTTTACATAGTGCAACCCACTTCTCTCCATTAGCTGATAGAGATCCATCCTTCTTGTGCATAACTTTAGGTTTGTTACGTACTGCTGTAATAATTTTACGTGGCATAGCATCAGCAAGCATTTCTGTCTTCTTAGCCTTTAGTTCTTCCCACTCTTTTAAGTGACCTTCTGCTTTGTCTACGTCCAATTTCCACTGAAGGGTCTCTTGTTCTCTAGCGCACTCCATCTTGAATGTCATGTAGTCAACAAGTCTATCCTTATTTCCACTGTAGGGGTATAGTTTACTTAGCTTCCTGTCTAGGTCTCTCCATAATCTCACGTTGATCCTGACATCTTCTTCACACCTGTATTGATACTCTTCAGGGCTTAGGTTTTGCCAGTCATTGATCTCAGGTTTAGGTACACCATACATCTCACCATACTGTGCTAGTCCATGCTTCTGTAGGCTGTGGTTTATGTACCAAGCTAAAGGTAAAGTATCTATGATCCTAGCTTCTACTTTTATGTCTAAGATCCTCTCTACTACAGGGACATCATACCTAACTATGTTGTGACCTATCAATGTGTCAGCGTTAAGAAAGAACTCACGCATTAACTCATAGTTGCGTGTAGAGTGTAGATAACCATCATCATCCATCCACGACACAACGTGTATCTTTGTAGGGTTAAACCCATCTGTTTCTATATCAAATACTGCCATTAATTATATCCTTATATTCTTTTTCTAATCTATCAATCTCTATTAAAGGTATGCTAAAGGTATTCCAACGGCTAGATCTGCTTTTCTCACTAACAGCCATAGCAAAAAATGATTTAGGTATAACACCTAACGTCATTCCTGAGATTAAAAACTTATAAAACTCAGAACCCTCTATTCTATCTAACATTTCAGATAAAACTCCAGAGTCTATAATTTCATCAGCTAGGACTTCAGATTCTTTTACTCTTTTTATACCTTCAGATATTAAACCATTATTACCTTTAAAAGTAACGTTATGCGCTTTACCATGACATTCTATGCACACTAAAATTAAATTTGATTTGTCATTTGTGCCACCCTTAGATTTAGGTATGATATGATGCCTATGTAAATCTAGAGTGTTCTCCTTACAGATTTGACAACAACTCATAATATCTCCCTTAACATGAATGTATCTAGATTAAATGCTAACTTACCTGCTTGTCCTTCTTCTGAACAAGGTCTGTTCTTCTCGACCTTTAGGTAAGTCGTGTTACGTTCTTCTAAACTATCAGCTTCTTTATCTCTGTGTAAGTCTATGATAACAGATGCACGTTGTCCTATCATCTTACAGTACTTAGGGTCGCCATTCTCATTAGTGTGAGCAATAGTAACAATACCTACGTTAAGTTCTGCCGCTAACTTAGATAGTCTGATAGACAAGTCAGCTAACATAGCTTCTTTACTTTCTTCTGATGTACCTACAACTACGTCTTGTATAGGTTCAAAGAAAACAAACTTACAGTCACACGCCTGACTAAAGAATCTTATCTGATCTATTAATTCGTCAGTACCTTGACCATCCCCTAAGTAGAACTGATAAAAGTTTTCATCTTTAGTTAAGTTACCTATAGCTTCTCTTACAAGTACATCAGCTTCCTTCTCCTCAATTAAGTCACGTCTCGTTAGGTTATCACCTACTTCATACGACACAAGACCAAGTAGAGACCTTAGCTTAGTTTCTTCTAAGTGCCATGCGGCAATAGGTACACCTTGCTTAAGCATACTGTATTCCATGTACCTCATAAGCTCAGTCTTACCTATGCCTGTAGGTGCTTTAAACACTGTGAAGTGACCTTGCATAAGACCTAAGACCTTATCGTCTAGTGCTTGTATTCCTGTAGGGTAGTAGACGTGCTCTGGGGTTTCATCATACAACTTAAGAAACTGGTCAGCAGTGTTAAGTATATTCTCTGGTGTATGCTTAACTGGTTTCCACCATAGGTTCTTGAAGTCTGCACCCTTACCTGCCTGTAAGAAGTCATTAGCGTCTTTAAAGTCACCATGCTGTACACGATATATTTTGTTAGGGAACAACCTAGCCATACGATCAGCTAGAGCGTTACCTGCTTCGTCATTATCTACAGACAAGACAATCTTCTCAAAGCTACCTAACCAATCCTTACAGTTCTCCCACAGCTTCTTAGATGGTGTAGCTGAAGGCAACGACACAACAGGATTAGTATATTGTTTACCAAGCATCTGTGCGGCTGATAGAGCGTCTAACTCACCTTCTGTTATTGTTACAATACGACTACAACCAGCAGGGAATAAGTTCATACCGAATAGTTCATCACCTTTGAAACCACTCTTAGCATAGAAAGCCTTCTCTTCTAGATTACGAACCTTAATTCCCCCAGAGGGGTATACGTACTCTTGTCTGTCGTCATATGTGAGTACGTTATAGTCTTGCATTGTACTCTGCAAAATCCCTCGGTGGGGTAGGTGACGACCATTAGATACACTCTCTATTCTTTTAGGTGTAAACTCTGTTACGTTCATACTGTCTCTTTCTTTCTTAGGATACTTTTCTTCTGCCCAGTCATATGTTTCTTCTCTAGATGGATAACTACCATTACAAGAATGACACTTACCTACTCTCTTTTCAGTATTATAAGAAAAAGCATTACTTGAGCCACATGAAACAAAGGGACAAGGTTTATGTATTATTTCTGACATACTTACGTTTCTTTCTTTAGTAGTTTGTACTAGTGAGTGTAAAACTTATGTTTATACTTAAGTAGTACATTTATCTATAATGCCTAAAATCTCTAAAGTGCAAGATCACAAATTGTTACAAGTTTGTAACGTATGTTATTTCTGATCTGTTCTACAGCTTGTCTAGACACATTTAACACTTTAGAAGCCTCTGTTAAGTTATTGTTATTATTATATAAAACCATAAATAGCCTCCACTCTTTAGCTGATAACTCTTTCTTTAAAACCTCTATAGAATCTTTTAGTTCGTAAGAACCAAATATATCTTCAGCAGGTATATTAGCTTCATCAGCACTTATATATACTGATCTATCTTCCATAACAGCATCACGACCTGCCATACCTTTAGGGTAGCTTAACTGAGACATACCTACGTTTACATACTGAAACATAGCAGTCCTTGCGCTGTAATAAAGTTTAGATGGTTCTTTAATTCCCTCGGCTCTCATTTTTAAGCATAGCACTACACCTTCAGAAACTATATCATCGTAGTCCTGATGGTTGTAGTACTTACTAGCTAACCTTCTACACATATCTAGTATGTCTTGATTGTTCATAAGAATAGACCAGTCATATATAACATTGCCTTAACTAATATGAAAGAAAAGCCTATGAACGAAAATCCTATCATAGTAAAAAATAAAATACTTATGTATTTAGCTGTTCTTAGTTCTTCTTGTTTCATCTTATCTGTCCTGTAATATGGTTTATACTCTTTACTCATTCTTCAACTCCATTTCGATAGTTTTAATCTTAAAACCGCAAATCAAACATTTCTTACTGCGTTTTATACTAGGGAATCCTCTTCCGAAGTATTCTCTAGTATCAGTAACTTTAAGTTTATTCTTGTAACCTTTAGTTAAGCAGTCTGGGCAATAAAATATTGGCTTCACTCTTCTTTATCTCCTATGTTGTATTTCTGGTGTACTATATCTCTCTTTAAATTACCTGCCTCTAGAACAGGGTCTTTAGAATACATAATATCATTTAGTATACCCATTACGTCACTCGTAAGCATGAAATCTCCATGTAGTTTTATTTTTGTCATTAGAACATTACCTCTCCATCTACTATTAGTGTGTTATGCCAAGCTATAGTCTCGGCTCTTAGTGCATAGAAGCCTGTTTGCTCTGCTACACTCTCAAGTTCTTCTATATCACTCTTGAGTATGCCTAGCTCCATAAGCTCCATTTCCATCGAAGGGGGTAAGGGCATTACTTCTTTTCCTCAATCCACGTACTCATACAACCACCCCTAACTTTAAATACATTTGGTATTTCTCCATAGTAATGATCTTCTGATATCTTCTTATACAAATCATTAAGAGAGCCAATAAAGTCACCTAAGTAATCTAAAGAGTAAACAGAGTTTCCACACGTATGGAACTCAAAAGTGTGATCTTCTGTTTCCCAATTCATTTTACATCGTTTAATCATTATTACACCTCAACTCCTAACCCAAAGATACGACGACCACCTGCTACAAAACCTAGCACACGATCCACATTAAAGCACTTGTAGCCTTGCTTAGTCTTCAGTGTTATGTACCCTGCCTTACGTAGTGCTTCAGCCGCTATACGGCCTTTCTCGTTGCCCTTAAGACCTTTTATTACATTCATACGACCTGTATAGGTACGTTCCTCGTTATCCTTAGTTAAGAACTTAACTGTGATAAACTTGTTTTGGTTCTCTGATAATACATTAGTAACCATGTTAAGTGGTAAAGTCATTATATGCTTCCTTCTGCTTGTCTATTAATTTCCACTGAAGGGGTATTGTCCCCCTCTTGTTCTACTACATAATTCCATTCGGCTTCCATGTCAATACTGTATGGTGGTAGCATCGTAAGTGCATGAGTATTGAAGGCAACAAAATTAGTTATGCCTAAACTATTCTCTAAGGCATACTTTCCAGTAAGTAGTTTAGCTGACTGTTCAGCTTCTTCTAATACCCTCTCATGTCCATCTAAAACTGTGACACCTTTCTTTCCGATGTGTACACCTGCTACTTTATAAGTCTTGTTCTCGTCTCTACTGCTCATGTTATTATCCTTTTAAAGCAACTGGTTATCTATGGTTTGCTGTTCGTAGCACTCTTCACATATGTCAAGATCTGTTAGTTGTTCGAGATCAACCTCTTGTTCACAGTTAATACAAAAGATTTTATTCTCTTCTAGCTCGACTACATAATTACCTATTCTACTCATCATTACTCTCCTGTTTAAATGAATACTCATCATACAACGTAGGTATTCTTATACGCCTTACAACTCCGTCCTGATGCTCTTGTAACACTGATTCAGCAAAACTTATACAGCCTACACCTACAAAACCATATTCAGGGGCTTCTTCATGTGCTTCCATATATACACCAAGTAGCTCATAAAACCTTTCAGTGCTTATCTCCTTAGATATACGAGCCTCTACAACTTCTTGACGTGTATTATATACCTTATTTCCACTGAGGGGTCTAACGAACTGCCCAGTTACAGGGTTAATCGGTGGTATCTTATCTCCACTCATGTTACCACCATATAATCACGATGCACTGTAGAATTACTTAACATCCTATCATCTTGATCCAATACAGCATCACTGTTAGAAATAATCTCTAAAGCTATCTCTCTAGCTTCGTCTTCACTGTCAGCTTTTATTCTAAGGCTCATGCCTTCCTCGTAGTGTACGCCTACATAATATTCTTTAGTCATTACTTTATATCCTCTACATTTAGTTGTACTTCACCTTCGATTGTATCATCTACAATTAGTATATCATAACGCTCACCTGTTTCTTGATCGTAAAGACATACAAGCTCATCTGGATCGTGAAACTTTAGGGCTTCTTGTAGATGCCATATTAGTTCTCTAAGTATCATTGTTATTCTCCTTTGCTAAGTATTCTAAATTAAACCAATGTCCATTGTCTTCACAGTAACTAAACTGTCCATCACTTTGTACGTGCAGGTAATGAGTACCATACTTACGTTCTTTATTAACTTGAAACCTGTTTCCATCTACACCTAACTTCTTAAGCATCTTGTTAGCATTATCACATATCTCTTGCGCTGTATACTCTTCACTAGGCTCTTGTAACTCTATCCATACGCCCATAGTTGTTAGTTTTTGTTTACTCATTATACTTCTCCTAATCTCTATTACCGATTATTGGCGAATGCCCATCTCTAACGCATTTGTCAGCTAAATCTGATGCTTCTTTATATGTTAACCAATGGTTATTTACTTCCTTACCATCGACCCAAACGCTATATGCTTTTCTTTCATCACTCATTGTTATTCTCCTCTTCATACTTTGCTAATGCACGCTCACAATCTTTATGATCTGCATACATTTCTATTTCTCTTTGATGACAGTAGGCCATAGCTGATAGTTCTCCATCAATCATTTCTATTTCTTCTACATCTATTTCCATCTCACCATAACCGATGTCAACATAGACTCTAGTATCTACATGACTACCATATTTTTGTCTGACTATTTCCAACATTCTATCTCCTTATTTCCACTGTACGGGTCTATACGAATCAACGTAACACTTTCCACTGGACGGGTCAAGCCCATAATTTCCTCGGACGGGTCTATAATTTCGCTGGACGGGGTAACCATAATTTCCTCGGACGGGTGCATAATTTCCTCGGACGGGGGTGTGTGACAATTTAGCAACGTGATATAAATACAACAGTAACATAATTACATCTTGACATGACATATTTGCAACAGTGACATAAATGCAACTGATTCGTTTTAGTCCATCCTTCCACCTTTTGCGACCTTGTTCTTTAAAACTAGCCCTTAATTTTATGATATAGGGGCGCGACTCCCTAGTTAGCGCGGTTGATTTATTTTGCTTGGAACAATTCAAATATTTCTAATCTAGCGTCATCAATGTAACGTTGATGTCTTAAATATTTTTCTGTATCGTGTCCTTTTTTACCAATTGACTCGGAATATATTTCTATAGTGTCAAGTAAATATTTGAGGTTTTCTTTTTCAGCTATTGTCATGATTCGCTATCCTTTTTTATCAGCGTTTCTATACATTCCTTATACTATGCGATTCGTTTTATTGCAAGTGTTTATCTATGTTATTTTTGCATACCCGTTATGCGTCCAATGCATATGTGACAATTTAATACTTGACACTTAGATTCACGATTCGTTCCGCAGGTCTATGGTATGCAACCAATGCATATTAGGTATGCGTCTAGTGCATAGGTATGTTTTGATTCGGCATCAGTCCATTTTAACATTTTTTGGTATATATGTAAACCCACTTTGGAACGCTCAAATTAGCCCCTCTGACGGCCTTTAACCTTCTAGGCTATGTTACTATATAAAATTGATTCGCCAGCCTTACAGCGTGTCAACCCCTTAAAACTACATATATTTTTGCATATTCTTGCTTTGTTCCTATTGACAAGCGTTTGTTTATGATTCGTTCCGCGACCTATATTTTTTGCTTGTTCCCTATTTGTTCCCCTTGCATTAAAACGAATCATATGCTATGAATAGGTATAAACAAAAAACACTGATAAAAGGACTCTCTATTATGATTACATTTTTACAATTCACTATTTACTTTGTTAGCCTAGCAATCTTTGCCGTGCTACCATTTGCACAATTAGATAGTTTAGAATTATCTAGCACTCTACTTGTTTAGCTACTGTTTGCGCTACTAACTTATTTATTGGGAGTCGTTTATGATAATTAGCAACTATATATTAATCCCGTTTATTATCTTATGTATTCTTGCAATCTGTTATTATATAGAGGAGTCTTAATATGTCAAAAGTAGTTTCACCTAGAGTCTTTATAGACACGCTTGAATCGTTTTTCGATGAACATGGCGGCCACCAACGAGTTATTGCAAGCGCGTTTGCACAATACATCCATACTAATTGGGATGAATACACGGGTAGTTTTACCGACGCTTGCGGAGTCCGTGATATATTAAACACTTGTTATGATTTAAACTTGCCACCATTGGACGCGATTCAGTGGAGTCAATATGTCAATCACAATGCTAGTTACTTAGGAGAGTCTTAATATGTTCGACGTAAATAAACTTGATGAAATAATTATTGGTGGTATTGATCCAAGGGATTACCCAGATTTTTGTGATGCTTATATTGAGTCTGCTACCTATGAAGGGGTTATTATGACATATAAACAACTCGACGAACTTAACGAACAAGAACCCTCGTTTGTTAATGAATACGCTTTATTAGATTTTTTAGGGGAGTCTTAATTATGGCTAGAAAAACTATTATATTATATCAAGGCGCGAGTCTTATTAATGGCGAGCCTATTGTCGCATTAGCTCAATCAGATTCGACTAATAGCAAAACAGGCAATATGATCCAGACGTTTATTTTATCTTCAACTCATGATCCTTTAGAAGCGTCAAGAAAAGGGCTTGATGAAAGTATTTGTGGGTCGTGTCCACACAAAGGCACGCCTAACAATAACGATAAAGGCCAAGCGACAAATAGAACGTGCTATGTTACATTAGCACACGCGCCGCTTGGTAAATATAAGGCCTATAAAAAAGGCGTGTATGGTACTAAGACCGCGACACTTAAAGAAATTGCAGAGTTTGGTAGTTTGCAAGGCGTTCGTCTTGGTACATATGGTGACCCATGTGCCGTACCAAATAACACTTGGAAAGCATTGACTAGCAAGGCGTTATATTCAACAGCTTACACTCACGCCGCTATTAATCCAATGCCAGAGTCAATAATGACTAGCACTGATAATCTTAAGCAATCAATTGACGCATGGTCTAGATCTGAAAGAACATTCAGAGTCATATCTCATGTTGACCAGTTATACAAACGCCGCGAAATACTATGCCCTGCTAGTGAAGAAATGGGCAAGCGTGCAACTTGTGCTAGTTGTAAGTTGTGTGGTGGTGCTAGTGTTAACGCTAAGTCAATTGCCATTGTCGCGCATGGTACAAGTAAACGTAAAGCAAAGGAGATAGTGCAATAATGAAATATAGAGTAAACATATATAGTTGTGGCAAGTTGTTTGCATACTATGAAGAACTTAACCACGAACTAGCAATTCAACGACTAGCAAAGTGTAAAAAGCAATATCCTTACTTATCTTTTGATATAGGCGCTACAACTAACTAAGTTATAATAGTTTAAATAGACTCCCAAGGGACTCATGCATTAACTTGCGTGAGTCTTTTTTCGTTTTAGTTCAATACTATACTATTTATTTGTGATCACAAAATTACTAGAGTTAGATAATGGTTTAACATTAAACTACTTTGTGGGTGTATGCCGATTCGCTATCCTAGCGCACGTTTTTATACGTTTGTCAAGTCTTTTGTCATAACCGATCACGTTTTGTTACATTACTGTAATATACATCACTTTATTTAAGGGAACCCTTGACATTCTGAGCGAATCATGCATGGGGGCGTGTTAACACACCTTATA
>Ga0213865_10000516_pt1 | contig 26220 bp, 31 predicted proteins | sample PICome_6_FD_160100 | JGI IMG/M metagenome (GOLD analysis project Ga0213865, IMG submission 160100) | Coastal seawater microbial communities near Pivers Island, North Carolina, United States - PICO282 | ecosystem: Environmental > Aquatic > Marine > Coastal | place: USA: North Carolina...
TCTGGTGACATGCGAACCACTGGTTCACCTTTTGGCGAATTGTCATGTGCTAATTTTTGCGGTTCTTTTGGCACATGCAAAGCTTTGTCGTTTCGCTGCGCCACCTCTATCTCAAAAGAACTAGCGTAAGCGCCACCATGTAGACCTAGTGAGGCAAGCGCACGGCCTATCGCAGATGTCTCCGCATTCTCTAGCGCAGAGGTGCGGTTCACATTACCTTGACCGCGTATCTCCTCTGCGTATCCGCTACCGATTGCCATGCCTTTGTCATTCACAACTTGGGCTTTGATGACTACCTTCTGTCCATCATCTACAACTATGTCAGTTGTAATACCCATTGTAGTTCCGAATGCTTTGCGAAACGCCTCAACACGCACAAATACTTCTGTGTATTTTTTACCGCCTCTCTGCACTACACCGTGTGTTCTGTTGAGGTCGTTTACCTCACTCATTGCTTTTATTAGATCGTTCATGTTCTCCCAAATAGCTCCTTTGCTTTACGCAGTACGCTCGGTGACAAGTCACGCCACACAAAACTGTCTGCAAAATGTGGATCGGTAAGGTTTAGTAATTCAACAGCATCATCAGCTACCTTCATTAGCTTTTCCCTGCGACGACATGCCATTGAAATATCGTGCAGCGCGTACTCAAGCTCATCAATCGTAGGCTCAAGAACAACAAAGCCTAGTCTGTTTGCGTAGACTATCTTAGGCACAATCTTGCTAAGATGCCAGTATCCTGCAAGCTGTGTCATGTGCGGTGCTTTGATTTTTTTCGGCAATGAGTTAGCGCGTGGGTTGTCTGTGTGGGCGGCCTGATCCCACTGAGTTTTAAGCTCAACCCGTCCCTCCCCATAATCTGGCTTACCAAAGTAAGGTAGTTCGCAGTGCGGTATAGACCCAAACAAGTCTATCTCACCTACGATGCGGTTCGCGCCACTCATTGCCTCCCTGATGCCAGAAGCGGCGTTCTCGCATACTAGCGCAAATTCAGATTGAACTGGCTCCTTGCTCCGCTTCCCGTCTGCATCAAAGTAGATACGTTCTCTGTTCTCAATCCAAAGCTGATCCTTTGGCTTGTCGCGCCAGTGTCCACCTTGAAAGCCTTGCAAGACATTGACTGCCTCTGCGTATGCTTCGTTGGGGGATGCGTCATCGACTAGCAGCATGTCAGTGTATGCTTGCACTGCCCTGCCGCTGACCATGTTTGGATTGTCATTGTACTGCGTGTGACCCAAGACATCTTTGTAGTGTCCCGCGTCTGAGATTACCTCTCTTGCCCAGATCATATCCCCATCTTCGTCACCCACAATGATGCGCCATGCTTTGTCTCGCATGGGGCGCAGGATACACTTATCAAAGAATACCCAAGCATCAGGTGTAGACGGGTTACTGTGCCATTTATAATTGAACCTGTCGGCCCATTGTTTGTTCTGTAAACCCATGATTACCTCTTGACATAACGTGACACTAAGTTAATTATTTGACACAAGTAGTCAAGGAGAAAATGATGAAACTTGAAAAATGGCGGTCAGAGAAGAATTTGACTTTGACACAATTGGCCGAGAAACTTGGTGCGCCGCATGCCACAGTTGTTCGGCGGTGGTGCTTACCTACGGATCACAAGGATTACAAGATCCCATCTGCTAAGTATATGTTAATTATACAAGAAACTACGATGGGCGCTGTGACGCCTAATGATTTTTATGGATAAATTACTGCGCCATGTTGATCTATGCTCAGGCATTGGCGGCTTTGCTCTTGGCTTTGAATGGGCAGGATTGAGCAGGCCAGTGATGTTTTGTGACATAGAAGAATGGAGTAGACAAATCGTGTCAAAGCATTGGCCTGACGTGCCAGTAGCTACGGACGTTAAGGAGTTAGCAAGTGACCCAGATAGAAATGTTCCCGACTGCGAAATTATCACGGCTGGCTATCCATGTCAGCCCTGGTCCGTCGCAGGTGAGCGCAAAGGATCGAGCGACAATCGCCACATCTGGCCGTACATCTGCGAAATTGTTGCACAAAAAAGACCCGCTTGGTGCGTTCTCGAAAATGTTTATGGGCACATCTCATTGGGGATCGACGAAGTGCTGTCTAACTTGGAGTGCCAAGGCTACGCCGCAAGGGCGTTTGTTGTTCCAGCTTGCGGTGTCAATGCCCCGCACAGACGCGAACGAGTATTTATTGTGGCCCACACCGACAGCCCGAGATCACAAGGGCGGGTACAAGGGCGGCAGGATACGCAACGGGAAGGTAAGTTGGGACACTCTGGACGTAGCTGTTCAGTACACAGACAACCAATCGAAAGATGGTGGGACACTGAACCCGAATTGGGTCGAGTGGCTCATGGGATACCCAATAGGACACACAGACTTAGAGGATTAGGAAACGCAATCGTTCCACAGATAGCGATGCGTATAGGGCAAACAATCAGAGCAGTAGAGGAACAAGATGGGCGGTAAAGCAGCTAGAGACAAGGGCGCTAACTTTGAGCGCGAGATAGTAAACTGGCATAGAGAGCGTGGGGTAGAGGCCGAGCGTGTACCTTTGTCGGGCGCAGCCAAAGGCAACTACAAGGGTGATCTAAAGATAGGGCCAGAGCAGGCATTGCTTGCTGAGTGCAAGCGTAGAGCTAGAGCGTATCAGGATCTGTATGACGCGCTAGATCAGGATGACAGTGACATGTTGTTCATCCGAAAAGACCGTGGGCGCACATTGGTTGTGTTGCCGATTGAAACTTACGAAGCAATATTGGAGTGGATCGGATGGAAGAAATACCCGAAGAAATAAAAGAGATTTTGCGCAAGCAGGGCATTGAACCTGATTGGGACAAGTTTGAGGAAGAGTTTACCAAATTCTTTTTGCCAGCTTGGCTTGGTACGACTGACGAGCAAGAAATACAAAAAGCTTACGATGATCTGAAAGCGCGGAAGAGCGATGACTGACTACCCAGGTAAGCTATCAGACAAAGACCGTGTGTTTCAGTTGCTGAATGTGATGAACATGTCGTTCACTTCTGAGGAGGTGGCAGAGCTAATCGCAATACCGAATGACATAGTGTTGCGCAGCTTGTTAGAATTAAAAGCAAAGAAAAAAGTATCAGTGAGTTATGGAAAGTGGAGAACAGTATGAATGAGCAACTTTCGTTTAGTGTGCGTGAAGTTATGAAGATTAGGTCTTGCCTGTGGCATGCAAGATGCGTGTGGGAGGAGAGGCCTACGATTGTTCCTGATTGGGCAAAAGATGAAATCAAACAGATTGATAAACTTGACGCAAAAGTAGTGAAGTTTTTAAACAATCTTGGATACAACTACCCATCATTTAAGGAATTAGATCAATGAAGTTTCATGGATTAGAGGTTACAGGTGGAACGGCGCGCTTTGTGTTTTACGGTTCTGATGGGCGCAAGTTTGTGGAGCCTGCGATGGTCTGCAAGGAGTGTACTGGCGAGGGCGAGTACTTGGGTGAGGAGCCTGTGGTAGACTACGAACACGGCGGGTACCTGAAAGAGGTGAAGGTGACGTGTCAGACATGCGAGGGCTATGGATGGGTGGTGCAGGATGATGAGGAGTGAGCCATACAAGCTTCCAGAGGGCAACACACTTATTAGTGTAAGCGGAGGGCGCACAAGCGCCTACATGCTGTACGAAATACTATGCGAGTATGATGGTGAATTACCTGCAAACTGTGAGGTTTTGTTTGCAAATACTGGCAGGGAAATGCCTGGAACATTGGACTTTGTGCGCGATTTGGAAACGCATTGGGGTGTACCGATTACGTGGTTAGAGTATGACCGCGCTCCAAGCGCAAAGAGAAAGAACGGTACCGCTGCGTTCAAGGTCGTTGATTGGGATACTGCCGCGAGAAACGGTGAGCCGTTTGACAAGTACCTATCGTTCAACATGCTACCGAATGTGTTTCGTCGGGCATGTACGCAAGAGCTAAAGGTCAAGACGATGCGCAGATATTTGCTGTCTCTTGGCTGGAAGCATTGGAACAACTTAGTTGGCATACGCGCAGATGAAGGGCGCAGGATTAAGGCAAGCAAAGATAAGCGAACAGTTAATGTATTTCCTTTGGCAGATGCGGGCGTGACAAAGCAAGATGTTATGCAGTTCTGGAGGGGCAAGTCATACGATCTAAAGATTGCGCCTGGATCAGGTAACTGTGACGGGTGTTTCTTGAAGTCTGAGGCTACGTTGGCTGCGATGTGGCGTGAGTACCCAGATCGAATGGAATGGTGGGCGAATTGGGAAAGCAAGAAGTCCAACACGTTTCACGACATCAGAACATATCGAGAGCTTGGCGAGTTCGTTGACAGACAAGGCGATTGGATATTCGATGATGAGGCGTTCCTTTGTCAGGCAGATGACGGGGAATGCACGGGATGAGCAAGAAGAAAGCTAAGAGAAGTGGTTTCCAAAGCAACGTTGACTTAGACCGCTGCGCAGCCTGTGATAGAGCCTATGATATTACTCTGGGTGGCTGGGTTATTCTGGCCTCTGGGCAGTTGATTTGTGACCCTGTAGATCGTCACGAGTGCTGGGAAAAAGTCGCTACGTCTGCCAAGAAAAAAGGGGATTGACAAATGCCGATAAGGAAGTACGCTAACGCGAGGCCGACAGGCCGAGATAGTGATTACAGTGTAAGTGAATACAGTGCTAATCACAGTGCATACACTGAAACTACTAATAATATATTTAGCTCTATAAGTGATTACAGTGTAAGTGCTGACAGTGTCTGTAGTGATGACACTGTAGCGCGCGCGAGGGATTATCAGGACGCTACGTCTGCCAAGGTTTCAGAGATGCTGACCAGAATGTCGCCTGCGTACAAGTCGGGGAAAGCGCGGCGTCAGGCTGATCCTCTGGGGTGGCGCGTGGAGAAGATACTCAGACGGCTGCGGCCTATGCTATCCACTGAAAACTTCTTGGAGGTGTCTACAGAGTTTAGCAAGGCGGATGCAATGGAAAGGGCTGCACTCGCTCACAGGCTCGAGGAGTGGCTAAAACATACTCACGGCTATGGTGACACCTAAAAACAGAAAAAGCCCCTCTGTGGGGCTTCTCCGTGGCTCTGAGGCGGTGTTTAGTTCTTGAGTGTAGCTTCTTTTATCAAAGTATACTCTGCAATGCGTTTCCCTGTATCTACTTCTACGCGCTCCGTGTGTATGTCGTGTCCTTCGTCGCGTAGGTCTTTGATCCGTGCTGCAAGGCGAAAGCATTGGTGATGATCTAGTGCCTCAAGCGCAGTGATGGTGCGGTGTTGGCGTAGGTGCGCAAGGATAGCGCGTGTCTGTGTTGCCTCTGTCATTGTGTGGCCTCCTTTTGTAACTGCAAAGCAACCTCTGCTGCCTTTGTGCAAATATCAACTTCTTTGGGTGTCAGTGTTGCCGCTATTGTCTGAGCATGCCCCAAGCACTCTTGCGCAAGCTCCTCTGTTTCAGCTGTGACTGACAGCATCAGTGCAAGTGTAAGCGCGTCTGTTGGGCTGTTAATTTCTATGCTGTTCATTGTCTCTGCTCCTATGGTGTCACGTAAAGAAATGCGAATGTTGCGATGATGATGGCCACGCCGCCTAGCCAATCTGACAAGGTAGCGTGTTTGAATGCTTCTCTGATCTGTTTCATTGTGTAACCTCATCAATGATAGTGATATTTTCTGCGGTGGTTTCGCACTCTGCCGCAATCCATCCGACTAAGTAATCCTCAAGGCGCTTTAGCTCCTCTGTACTGTCGTCGTCTGTGTGATACTCGCTACGCTCAAGGTCTAGCTCGTAGTGTTTCAAGGTATTGCGAAACTTCATCTCGTAGTGTTGACCACAACCGCCTGAAGCCTCCAAACGAATGTGCCAATAGTTTTCAATGTAATCGCCCTCATCAAAGGTCTGATCGCCCTCAAGGTAAACTACGCCCATCTGTGGTTCTTCGTCGTAGTTTTTAGCAAGGACGTGCTTGCGGGTCAGTGTAAGCTTATTCATTAGATTTCACCTCTTGCTAAACGAATGCCTGTCTTGATTGCGTTGATTGTGTCCAAAACTTCGCGCTTTGTACCGCGATCTGATATGTCCATTGCGCCGCCGCCTTTGCACATGCGTTCTAGTCTGTAACCGCCATACGCGCCGCCGATGTAAAACGTGCCTGCATTGGTAGTAAGCCAACCATTTTGATCACGAATAACTTTACCGTTTGCATCCTCTGCATATTGTGTAATTGCTAAACCTAGCATCTCGTTCAAATCTTGAACTGCGTTTTCTAGGATTTGTGTGGTTATGCGTCTTGTCATTGTGATACCTCTTATGCTGTGTAATGATGCTCAACTGTTTCCCAGTTGACTTTGCTTGCTTCTTCTTCGCCGTGATTTTCTGTGAATAGGTCAATGCATAATTCAAGGAATGCCTCAGGCGCTTCGTCTGCGTAATACTGAAATTCCTCTTTATATGCGTGAATTGCGCAATGTGTTTCTAGGCTTGGAGTTGTCATTTTAATCACCCGTAAACTGCTGAAAGTGTCGTAAGCATGATGTAACCGAAGAACCATGCGCTGCCGATTAAGCCTGTAGCTCTCAAAGCTAAATCAACGATTGCTGTAACATGCTGTTTCATTGTAAACCTCACTTTGTCATGTTGTGTCATAACAGTTAATCATTTGACACGATATGTCAACAGGTAACAAAGAAAAAATTACAAAGCGCAACATTTATTGCGCTAATCAATCACATGCGCTATATCTAGTTACGTGAAAACCTCTTTCACAGAAAGCCTTTCCATGGGCTTTTCTGCCTCACTTAACTAGCTCCCGCTTCGGTGGGGGCGTTCTTTCAAGGAATTAGACATGGCAAGTCGTACAGTGACACTCAAAATAATGCAGGACATTTGCGATAGGTTAGCCAATGGTGAAACACTCACAGACATCGTTAAAAGCGACAACATGCCAAGCTATCGCAGTGTCACACGTGCAGTCCAGGACGATGAAACACTGTGGGAAATGTATCGCAAAGCGCGCATATTACAGGGTGAATGGATGGCAGACAGGATAAACGGCCTCGCAATGGAACCATTGCCAGACAACAAAGACCCGCGAGTGATCGGTGCAGAGGTGCAGCGCAGACGGTTAGAGATAGAGACGCTCAAGTGGACAACAGCGCGCAATCAGCCATTCGGGATCAGAGACAAGAAGGAAGATCAGCCACAAGCACAGACCTTCACAATCTCATGGGCGGGCGGCGATACAGCAGTGACGGGCGAGGATGATGAGGTTCTGCATTAGGGGTGGATTACCACACTGCACAACATCCTGTGTGACCGAGCTACGCGCGCGAGGCTCTCGAGCAGTTAGCAGCAGGGTAACGGGCAGCGCTGCACTAGCGGTACATAATAAGTGTTATGTTAAATTGCCGGGGTGCAAATCGGTGACCCCCCTCCCCCCTACCCCCCAAAAAACAGCCCGCCACTTACTGCTGCATAATACACCCGAAGGGGGAACACATTGACACCCACTCTCTCTCCTGATCAGCAAGCAGCATTAGCGCATATCTCAGCGCTGCGGAGAGGCATCACGGAGAGCGAAAGCGTTTCGGAGCAGTTAGAGAGCGCGGTGTTGCTTATAGACCTGTATGAGGCTATTCTGGAGCTGCATGGCATATTGATCTATGAGAACCAGTCGGAGGTTACAGAGCAGTGACGCACATAGAGATACCGTATGACCCGAGGCCGTTGCAGATGAAGTTGCATAATGAGATGCAGAGCAAGCGGTGGGGTGTTGTTGTGTGTCATCGTCGTTTCGGTAAGACTGTGTGGGCGATTAATCATTTACTTAGGGATGCGTTTTTTTCTACGAAGCCGAACCCCCGCTATGCCTATATGGCACCCACCTATCGTCAGGCGAAGAATGTAGCTTGGGATTATATAAAACATTTTGCTGGTGGTGTACCCAATGTGAAGTTTCACGAGACTGAATTGCGGTGTGATTTACCTACTGGTGCTAGGATTTCTTTGTTAGGTGCTGAGAACCCAGATAGTTTACGTGGTATTTACTTAGATGGGTGTGTCATGGACGAGGTTGCTGACATGCCTGAGAATGTGTTTCCTGAGGTGTTGCGGCCAGCGTTGTCTGATCGTAAGGGGTTTTGTATCTTTGTTGGTACGCCTAAGGGGCATAATGCTTTCTTTGATTACTATGAGCAGGCTGCATCTAGTGATGATTGGTTAGCAGCTGTGTATAAGGCGAGCGAAACTGGGCTGCTGGATAAGGAAGAGCTTGAGGCTGCTCAGGCTATGATGACGCATGATCAGTATATGCAGGAGTTTGAGTGTAGTTGGAATGCGAATGTTCCTGGTGCGATTTACGGTAAAGAGCTAGAGAATGCGACTATGGATGGTCGTGTGACGAAGGTTCCGTATGATCCGAGTGTTAAGGTTGATACTTGGTGGGATCTCGGCGTGGGAGATTCGACTGCAATTTGGTTCACCCAGACGGTGGGGCGCGCTGTGCATGTGATTGATTACTATGAGAATAGAAATCAGGGTTTACCGCATTATTGTCAGATTCTTAATTCTAAGCAGTATTTGTATGGGGATCATAATGCGCCGCATGATATTGAGGTGCGTGAATTGGGTAGTGGCAAGTCTCGTCGGGAGGTTGCTTGGGACTTAGGTTTGAATTTCCGTGTGGTTCCTAAGTTACCTGTTGAGGATGGTATCCATGCGGCACAGATGTTGATCCCGAGGCTTTGGTTTGACCGTGAGAAGTGTAAACAGGGCTTGGAGTGTTTGCGACAGTATCACAGGTCATATAACGATAAGACTAGAAGTTTTCGCGCAAATCCTGTACATGATTGGTCAAGCCATGCGGCGGATGCGTTTCGATATTTCGCTGTAGGTTTGCGAGAGAGCGGTGGGCGCATTGAGGCTCCACAGCGTTTTGCGGAAAGTAGTTATGACCCTTTTGCGGCATAGGAGTTGGATATGGCTATAAATGAAGACTTAATCAAAGTCCAAAAGGGCGACGAAGTTAAGATTGAGAAAGAAGGCAACAAGTATTACGTTAAGACGCTTGATGGCGAGAGCTTGAGCGGTCAGAATACGTCTGGTTTTACTGGGAAAAGGAACGCGCGTCGATTTGTGTTTTCTAGTGAAGATGCTGCCGAGAAGTTTGTAGATATTAAAGGTTATTACAAAGAGGGCGAGAAGCCTGCACCCGCGCCTGAACCAGAGCCTGAGCCTGAAGCGGAACCCGATACTGGGGGGTTTGGCGGTGAGCTAGAGGGTGCAAAAGAGGAAGCTGAGACACAGCTTGATGAGATTGATACTGATTTAAGCACTGAGGCTGTCAGTGAAGCCGCACCTAAGGATTTAGCGGAAGCGGAGGCTAAATCAGAAGCAGCGGCAGAAGCGGCAAGTGAAGCTTTGGAAGAGGTGACATCTGCTGCGACATCAGCGTTTGGCGGTGAGACTGTTGGCGACACCACGCAAGATACATCATCGTTTACAAGCGAGGCAGCAACTGCTGCGAGTGTAGCGCAACCTTCTGGCGGTGGTGGCGGTGGGGCGGCACCTTCTCCTGCGCCTGTAACTGTTGCAACTGGATCTGCGGCTGGTGGTGCGCAAGAAGCTGCGGCTGCCAAGTCTGTCGGGCCTGCTGAGGATGAGGCGATTGAGCTTTACACAAAGGGCCGCCGCGCGTCTATCCTAACTGGGCCGCAGGGTTTGCTTAGTGGTGAAGAGGCTGAGGAAGAAGATAGAAGCCTTCGTCGTCGTCGTTCTTTGTTGGCGGGGTAAGTTATGCTTATCAAAAAGAAACCGTCTAATATAGCTGGGATTATGGGGCGCGATGCGTCACAGCCTGCTCAGATGAACGGGGTTGCTACGATTGATCCGTTAGAGCGGTTAAGTCAGAAGATGGCGGGCCGCACAATGGGCGGTTCAATGGAGGGCTTGAAGCTACGCAAGCCGAGTATAATGAGTGGATATGGGAAAAAGTAATGGCACAAGTTAGTCCAATAGTTTCGCAGCTAGATCGTCGTTATCGCACTTTACAATCTCAGCGTTCTAACTGGGAAAAGCATTGGCAAGAGCTTGCGGATTACATGCTGCCACGTAAGGCGGATATTGTTAAGAAACGTACTCAGGGTGATAAGCGCACCGATCTTATCTTTGATGGGACTGCTATTCATGCGGTAGAGTTGTTGGCATCGTCACTGCATGGAATGCTTACATCCCCAAGTACGCCTTGGTTCTCTATGCGCTATCGTGATCCTGCTTTGCAGAGAGATGATACTGCAAACGAATGGTTAGAGTTGTGCATGGATCAGATGTACCAGCATTTTAACCGCTCTAACTTCCAGCAAGAGATACATGAGTTGTACTATGATCTTGTGGTTTTTGGTACAGCTGCTTTCTATGTAGATAGTGAGGGTGATGGCATTCGTTTTGCATCTCGTCACATTGCAGAGATTTGCGTAAGTGAAGATCCCAGTGGTCGTGTTGATACTGTGTATCGTAAGTTTAAGCTAACCGCTCGTGCGATTGCGATGCAGTTTGGCGAAGATAAACTTCCTGCGATTATTGAAAAAGACTTTAAGAATGATCCTTACAAAGAACATGAGATCATTCATGCTGTATTTCCGCGTGGAGAGGCCAAAGGGCCGCTAGCAAAAGATAAGCCAGTAGCGTCTGTGTACTACATAGCGGATGGTTTAGCTCTTCTTTCTGAGGGTGGCTTTGACGAGTTTCCGTTTATGGTGCCGCGCTTTGTTAAGGATAGCGTAAGTAACTACGGTCGTTCCCCAGCAATGACTGCGCTGCCAGATGTTAAAATGCTTAACAAGATGTCAGAAACGACAATCAAAGCAGCGCAAAAACAGATTGACCCGCCCCTTATGGCTCCAGATGACGGGTTTGTACTGCCTATTAGAACAACGCCAGGTTCATTGAATTTTTATCGTTCGGGTACGCGTGATCGCCTAGAGCCTTTGAACATTGGTGCAAATAACCCGCTTGGTCTAAACATGGAAGAGCAACGGCGCAATGCGATCCGTCAAGCATTCTATGTTGATCAGTTGTTGATTGGTCAGAACCAAACAATGACAGCTACGGAAGTATTGCAGAGGAATGAGGAAAAGATGCGCCTGCTCGGGCCTGTGTTAGGGCGTTTGCAAGCGGAGTTGCTCCAACCGCTAATCTCTCGATCCTTTGCATTGCTCCTCAGGGCGGGCCTTCTCCCTACCCCTCCTGAGGAGCTACAGGGACAAGACATTGATATTGAATATGTTTCTCCGTTGGCTAAAGCGCAAAGACTTACAGACTTACAGTCTATGCTGCGTGGGTTTGAGATTATGTTGCAAGTTAGCGAGGTTGCGCCTGTTATGGATTACTTGGATGATGACAAGCTTGTTCAGTATCTCGTTGAGGTAACTGGCATGCCTGCGCGTGTGATTAAGAGCCAAGCTGAAGTAGACCGCATGCGTCGAGAACAGGCGGAGCAGCAAGCATTAGCTCAGGCGCAAGCGGAGCAGCAAGAAATGGTTCAGATGGCAAGTGATGCAGCGCCTGCTATCAAGGCTGCAAATGAGGCTGGTCTGATATGAAGCAGATAGAAGATCTAAAGTTATCGTATCGCCGTACTTTTAACACCGAAGATGGTGAGAAAGTTCTTAGCGATTTAAAGACTAGGTTTGGCTTCAATGCCACTACGTTTACTGGCGATCCTTATGAAACTGCATTTAATGAAGGGCAACGCGCAGCTGTGCTGCTGATCGTCAGGATGTTGTCCGAGGAGAAGGAAAAACGATGAGCGAAGAGGCAATCCAAGATACAGGATCTCAAGAAGCTGTAGCAGCGGAGGCGGCTCCAGTTAGCTTTTTGGAAAGTTTACCAGAAGATTTGCGCAATGAGCCGAGCTTGCGCACGTTTACAGACCCAGGAGCATTAGCAAAAAGTTACGTGAATGCGCAGCGTATGATTGGCGCAGACAAGATTGCAATACCTGGAAAGCACTCAACGCCTGATGAATGGCGCGAAGTGTACACTAAGTTAGGTGCGCCAACAGAGGCGAAGTCTTACGAGATTAGCGCTGGGGATGTGGATGAGGGAATGCTAGAAGCGTTTCGTCAACAAGCTTACGAGGCTGGTCTAACTAATCAGCAAGCAAATACCATGATGAAGTATTACACGGATCAGGCTGCTGCTGCGCGTGCTGCGGAAGATGACAAAATACAAGGCGCACAAGAACAAAGCATTGCTGAGTTGCAGCAAGAGTTTGGACGTGCGTATGAGCAAAGGATTGAGCTTGCACAAAATGCGGCTCGGACGTTCTTAGGTGGCACTGAGATATTTGACGAAATTGAGCTATCCGATGGGCGCTTACTTGGCGATCATCCCGATATTGTTAAGATGTTTGCTGCTCTTGGAGAGCAGATTGGCGAGGACAAACTGGTCGGTGAGCCTAGCGAAATGATTATGACACCTCAAGAGGCTCAGAGGCAGATTGATGAATTAACATTGCCAAATAGCCCATATTGGGATAAAACTCATCCTAACAAGGATAGAATTGTCGAAGAGGTTTTGCGACTTCGAGAATACTTGTAGCGGATAACCATGAGGCCCGCGTTAAGCTTGTACACAAGCGGAGTAGCTGCCCTAAGCAGTAGCACGGCCCCGCAAGGGACAACCAAGCGCAACAAACCGTAAACTGAAACTGTAAGGGGATGACATAATGTCTACTCAAATCACTACAGCTTTTGTCAATCAGTTTTCTGCAAACGTCCAAATGTTGTCACAACAAATGGGTTCTCTGTTGCGTGCAGCGGTAGATGTAGAAAGTGTGAATGGCGAGAAAGCTTTCTTTGACCAAGTGGGTTCAGCGGCAGCTGTCCTACGCACATCACGTCATGCGGACACACCGATTGTGGATACACCACATTCACGCCGTATGGTAACAATGTCAGACTACGAATACGCAGACTTGATCGACGATCAGGACAAAGTGCGTTTGTTGGTAGATCCGACTTCAACATATAGCCGTGCTGCTGCTGCCGCCATGGGTCGCGCAATGGATGATGTCATCATTGCTGCTGCTCTAGGTACAGCGAAAACAGGTAAAGATGGCTCAACAGACACAGCGCTACCATCAGGCCAGAAAATTGCAGTTGCATCATCTGGTTTGACAATTGCGAAGTTGGTTGAGGCAAAGCAAATCTTGGACGAGGGCAACGTTGATCCGTCAATCGCTCGTCACATCGTTTGTGCGCCAAAGCAAATCTCTGACTTGTTGAACAACACGACTGTAACATCTAGCGACTACAACACTGTAAAAGCGTTGGCGATGGGTGAAATCAACACATTCGTTGGCTTCCAGTTCCACGTAAGCAACCGTCTAACAACAGACGGATCAGGTGACCGCCAGGTTATCGCGTTTGCTGGAGACGGTATCAAGTGTGCAATCGGCAAAGAGCCTGCGGCACGCATTGATGAACGTGCAGACAAGTCATACGCAACGCAAGTTTACTACTGTCAGTCAGTAGGTGCGACACGTATGGAAGAGGCCAAAGTCGTCGAAATCGCGTGTAGCGAATCATAAGGAGACTTGAACAATGGCTACTGTATATTCAGCACAACGTACAAACTCACGCGCTACCCCAGCCGTGATGAACAAAGCAAATGAGCTTGGCGGTCGTATCCGCGTAGCTCATGGCACATACGAAGCATCTGCACTAGCGTCTGGTGACGTTATTGAGATGTTTGTCTTGCCTGATGGCGCTCGTTTGTTGACAGGTACTCTTGCGCATGACGCGCTAGGTGCATCAACAACATTGTCTGTAGGTTATGCAGCACACACAAACGCGGCTGGTACAGCTGTGTCTGCGTCTGCGGCGGCTTACAAAGCGGCAGCTGCGTCAACATCAGCGGCAAAGAACGACATTCTTGCTACTCTAGCTCTAGGCTCAGGCACAGAGACAGACACAAACGAGGATGGCGTTGCGATCACAGTTACAATGGGCGGTGCTGCTGGCACTGGCACTATTGAACTAACGATCATGTATGTGGTTGACTAAATAAGACGGGGCGGTTCGCCGCCCCTTCTCACTTACGGAGGCGATTATGACATCCCAGGTTGATATTGCTAACTACGCACTGAATACCTTAGGCGCAACAAACATTGTCTCCCTTGACGAGAACAGTAAGCCCGCGAGAATAATCAATCAAAGATATGACGCTGTGCGGGATTATGTGTTTCGCTCCCACCCTTGGAATTGTTTAATACGGCGCGCAGAGTTGCCGCGCGAAACTGAAACGCCCGCGTTTGGCTACGCTTATCAATATGCGCTACCGACTAACCCGTATTGCCTGCGGGTTTTAGAGTTTAGCAACGGATCTATGTCTTATCCGCAAGACAATATGTTTAGTAATACAGGTGGCCCTGTATTTGTCATTGAGGGTCGCAAGCTGCTCACGGACGAAGGTATTGCTAAAATTAAGTACGTTGCTCAGGTTACTGACCCCCAGCAATACGATATTGGCTTGATAGAGGCTTTGTCTGCCCGTTTGGCGATGGAGATCTGTTATGCAATCACTGGGTCTACTTCTATGATCCAACTTACTGCTGCGATGTATGATGACAAAGTAAAAGAAGCGCGCTTTACAGATGGGACTGAGGGCGCTCCTCAAAAGCTTGAAGCAAGTGACTTTATTGAAGCGAGGTTCTAAATGGCTAGATCTGCTCCAGCACTCAGCACCTTTACAGCTGGTGAGATCTCTCCGCGCCTTGAGGGGCGCGTTAGCATTGAGAAGTACCGCGAAGGTTTATCTGAACTAACCAATATGATTGTGCAGCCACACGGTGGTGTTACGCGCCGTCCTGGCACGGAGTATCTTGGTGAAGTAAAGGATAGCTCCGCTAAGACTAGACTTATTCCGTTTGAGTTCAAAACTTCTGACACGTATGCTCTAGAGTTTGGCAACCAGTATATGCGCGTTTTCCGTAATGGCTTGCAAGTCTTGGAGGATGACGAAAAGACTGTTACCGCGATTACTCTTGCTGATCCAGGCGTTTTGACAAGCAACGCGCACGGTCTTAGCGATGGTGATGAGGTTTATCTGTACAACGATAGCTCTGCGATGACTGAGCTAAAAGCACGAAACTATCTTATTGCAAACGCAACGACGAATACGTTTACGCTGCAAGATTTGTTTGGCAATGACATAGATACGACTAATTTCACTGCGTATGATGCAAACATCAGTGTTGATAAAATTTTTGAAATTACAACGCCGTATGCAACTGCAAACCTAGATGACATCCGTTTTGCTCAATCTGCGGATATTATGTACTTGGTGCATCCAAGCTATCAGGTGCGCACACTAGCCAGAACAGATCACAATGCTTGGACGCTAATGCCGATCTATCTTGGCGAACCTCAAGCCGCTAAGAACATCACAGCGATTACAAAGGCTAACCCTGGTGTTATCACAAGTAGTTCGCATGGCTTGTCTAATGACGAGATTGTTCTGATTGAAGATGTTGGAGGTATGACAGAGCTAAACAACAAGTATTACAAAGTTGCGGGAGTGACTTCTAATACGTTTACGCTTAAAGACATTGACGACAACGACATCGACACAACAAATTTTACGACTTACACATCAGGCGGCACGGCAAAAGAAATACAGCCGAGCGTGCCTGCATTGTGGGGTGCAGACAATAATCCGTCTGTTGTTACCTTCTTTGAGCAGCGCTTGGTGTTTGCAGCGACAACAAACAATCCACAATCCCTTTGGTTCTCTAAAAACTTTGATTATGAGAATTTCAGCGTGGGCAGCGCGGCAGATGATGATGCGCTAATCTATACGATTGCATCTAGTAAGGTAAACGCTATCCGCTACCTATCTGCTACGCGTATTTTGATCGTTGGTACATCTGGTGGTGAGTATGTACTGTCAACTACCAACAATGGCCCCGTAACGCCCTCTACTACCGTTATCCGTAAGTATTCTAACTATGGTTGCACAAACGATGAGCCTGTGCAGGTAGCGGACTTGACGCTGTTTATTCAGCGTGGCGGGCGCAAGGTCAGAGAGTTTCAGTATCAAGGTGAAATCAACACTGGTGGGTATGCTGCGCCAGACATTACAATTTTGGCTGAACACCTAACAGAAGGCACGATCACACAGTTTGCGTATCAGCAAGAGCCTGAGAGCATTGTTTGGGCGCTGCGTAACGATGGCACGCTTCTGGGCCTTACCTATCGCCGCGAAGAGGATGTTGTTGCTTGGCATAAGCATATTATCGGCGGCACGTTTAATAGTGGTCAGGCTGTTGTAGAAAGTATTATCAGCTTGCCGACAGACAGCGGTGAAGATGAGCTTTATATGATTGTGAAGCGTACAATCAACAGTCAGACAAAAAGATATGTTGAAGTTCTAAAAACATTTGACTTCGGCGAGGGCAGCACTGGCGCATTCTTTGTAGACAGCGGGCTTTCTTACGCTGGCAGTGCAACAAGTAGTATCTCAGGTTTGCAGCACTTGGAGGGCGAAACGGTTACGATCTTGGCAAATGGTGCCACCCACCCAGACAAGGATGTATCTAGCGGCGGGATTACAACTGACTTTGACATTACATCTGGCGCGATTGGCTTTGGATTTACAAGCAAAATGCAGACTTTGCGACTAGAAGCTGGGTCTGTAGATGGCACATCTCAGGGTAAGCCTAAGCGTATTCATGCGGTTACTCTGCGTTTGCATGAGACAATCGGTATTGAGGTTGGCACTGAGGAAAGCAATGTAGACCGTATCTTCTTCCGCGATAGCTCTATGAATATGGACGAAGCTGTGCCATTATTTACGGGAGACAAAGAAATCGAGTTCCCTGGTGGTTTTGATGATGATGCAAAGATATATGCGCAACAAACACAGCCACTACCTATGACAATCTTGGCGATTTATCCTCGCCTCAACACGTTCGATAAGTGAGGTCAGTATGGGACTTCCAACAGCACTCTTAGCAATTAGCGCGGTGGCCTCTGTAGCTGGAGGCGTATCTGCAAAGAAAGCCTCTGATAAGGCCGCAGTAAAGGCTCAGGAGGCGGCTAACTTCAACGCAGAAATGATTGAGCGTGATGTTATCCTGCTGCAACGACAAGAGAAGATACTTAACGCAAGCGCTATACTGCGTGCAAAAGTAGACAGATTTAGATTTGCAGAAATGCAAGGGTCTGTTGTCAATGCTGTTGCGTTCTCTGGATTTGACATTGCGCAGGGTACACCAATGCGCACATTGCGTCAAAACGCGCGCGAATTTGAGTATGATATGGCTGTAAATCGCTTTGATGACAGCGTTGCGCGTATGCAGATTGCGGATCAGCAAGAGGACGCGTTCCTTAGGGCGGAGCTAACGCGCATGTCAGGTCAGGCTCAAGCTGGATTGCTAAAGTCCGAAGGCAGATCAAGCTTGATCAGTGGATTGGGTCAGGCTGCAAAAATAGGCTACCAAGCAGGCGGGTTTGGGCTTGGCAGCGGTAGCGGAACTGGCGGCGGTGGAGGTGGTAGATGAGAATACCAAGATATACATCTCAGACAACTGGTATAACAAGAGCCACGCCTGGAAGCCCTATGAGAGCGCGCATGAATGCAGAGCCTTATGTTCAAGAGGCTTTGGCGAAAGGTCGCTTGATTGGAGAGGCCGCAAAGCAGGTCGGTGAATTTGCCCAGATGCGCTACAAGATGGAGCGCGAAGCTGCATTGGACAACGCTCTTATTGGCGCAGAAGAGCAGATGCGCGAAGAGTATTATCGCCTTAGTAAGCTAAATACACCGCATGATGTATTCGGTGAAAAGAAGCTATGGGAAAACACCACTAACAGCATCATTGATAAAAACCGTGATCTTGTAGGCAACGATAGGTCTGCGGTTCAAGCGTATGATGAAGCGGTTCGCAGGTCTGAATTGAGCCTGCGATTTAGCCTGCGCAGCAAAATTGACACGAATATCGAGGCAAACAACCAAGCTGCTCGTAAGCAAAGACTTATAAATGCGCAGCGCGATGGTATTGCGGCAACTACCATTGAAGATCTTGAACTAATATTTAAGAATATTGGAATTGATAGCGAAAGACGTGCTCAGTTAAATATTGGCAATCCTGTGTTGCTAAAAGAGCAAGAGCGCAGCTTAATAAAAAATGTCGCCGCAACGCGTCTACAGCGATTAATAGATGGTACAGCGATGCCCTCTAAGCTTATGTCTGCACTTAGAACGGCAGTTTTAGACGACAATCAAGACGCTCTTCTTGACCCAGTTTTAGAGGGTAATGGCTTAATAGAGGCGCGTCTTATAGGTGCCTTACCTTTAGAAGATCAGGTAAATCTTTTAAGGGGCGGTGAAGCTTTAGCTAAATACATTGATGCGCCAACACTTGAAGAGCAAAAGGTTATTAACCTAGCAAAGGCTCAGGTTGATATTGTAAAAGATGAGATTAATGTAAAGCTTGACTTGCTTAAAGATGGCAAAAGCATACCTGGAAATGAGATCGTTAATCTTGCAAATCAGGTTGGAAGTTTAATCAAGGTTCTTGATGAGGGTGAGCAGCAAGAGATACTAAACTCTATGAATACTCTTTCTAAGTTTTCTGAGTTTCAGATTGGTCTTAGTAGTGTCGCAACCCCAGACAACATAGAACAAATAGACATTGTTAAGCAGGCGCGCGCTGGGGATATAACTGGCAAGAAAGGTACTTTAGACGCTGATGACAAGCTTTTCCTTGATTACATAGATACATTTAGGGAAAGCATGATCGCGGGCTTGGAAAGCGATCCAATGCAGTACATGTCTGACAGCAATGCCGCCGATCTAAATCCGCTCAATCTAACATTAGAAGCCGCTAGGGATCAGAATGTTGGGTTACGTGATAGGGCAATAACCGCAATAGAAGCGCAGCGCAGGTTTGGCTCTTTCTACATGCCAGAGATAAAGCTTCTTACGAATGAGGAAGCGGCTAAGATTGTTGGCACTATTCGCAATGCACCCGATGCTGGGTTTGTTTTACTTCAAGACATGCAGAAAGAAGCTGGCAAATACTCACAAGATTTAATGAACCAGTTAGAAGATGCAGGGCTAACGCCTGAGCTTGTCGCAACGGGGGACGTCGCAGACGGATCTGTGCGCGCAACATTAGGTCAAGTTTCTGAGTTGAAAGACGCTGAAGTCACAGAGCTAATTACTTCAACTGGAAAATCTGAACAAGACATTGATAAAGCTATTGCGGTTGAGCTTACGGATTTAAGATCTGCATATGTATTCGGCAGGGGTGTTGAGGCGTCAACTGCGTTTGCTGGACGTGTAGACGCTGCTAAAAAAGTCGTTGCCGCCTTCTTGTCTCAAGGCATGAAACAAGATGTTGCGGTAGAAAAAGCATTGTCTCAATTATTCCCAGCAAAAGACAGCGTTATCAATACCTCTGATGCTATGCTTTACATTCCTCAGACATTTGCTCCCGAAGCAGATCAAATTGAAAGTAATCTGAGCTATCTTAAGCGCAAGTCAAAAGAGTTATTTACTCTAAAGCCGCTATCCCCAATTCAATTGCCTGGAGCGCCTGAGGCAACCATGATCTTAAATCAAGATGCCCTACGTTCTCGCGGCAAATGGTTACTGAATAATACAGAGGATGGTGCAATCTTTCACTATACACTAGATGACGGTACGCCAATCATGGCTTTAGATACAAATCAGAGGCCATATGAAATTAAGTTTTCTAAGCTTTCTGTTCTAAGAAATAAAGTTCAAGGCTTGGTGATAAGAGAAGCTGAAGAAACACAAGACCCTACACTTGGCTACTACCAAGAAGGGCAAAAGCTAAGAACAGATGAATAGATGAGACGTTTCAACCTGCAAACAAACAACCCTTTTGTCCGCATGGAGGCTGGTTCTCAGCTAACATTATCTATGCGCGGGGCTGTTGAGCAGATTTTAGAAACGCCAACACTAACTGACTTGTTCGCGGCGCAACCGATTGGCGAGTTTGCAGCGGCAACAGAAGAAGAGCGCGAAAGACTGCGCCAAGCGCAGCGTGATGCTGACTTATCTGAGGCCGCTCTTTCTGTAGACCTGCGCAGATCGCTAGAGCAGCAGTCTATTGATAATGCTGATCCTATCGAGGCGGAGCGGATTACTGCACAGGTTGATAGGCTGTCTGAGGGTGTTGATGCTGTACGTGAGAATATTGTTGAAGATAGTATTGCTTCTGGCCGCTTGCTTACGCCAGAGATGGCAAACAAAAAATACGGCGATTTGCTGAAGTTTGATGAAAATATCTCAGATCAAGAAGCTAGAGTGCTGTACGACAACAAGCGCAAAGAAATTATCAGGGACGAACTACTGGCCAGATCGCCAAAGGGCATTGGCCCAGCTGCTGTAAAGTTTGGCGCGTATCTTGTAAACTCTATGACTGATCCGCTTGAACTGGGCGCGGCATTTATTCCGTTTGCTGGCATGGCGGGCAAGGCATTGGGTGTGGCACGATTTGGTCGCGTAGGAAGCGCGGGTGTGCGCGGCACAGTAGATGGCTTCCTTGGTTCTGCTATGATCGAGCCTTTGTACTACGGGCTGTCTCAGAGCCAACAGTTAGATTACACGATGCGCGAGGCACTGCTAAATGTAGGTGTAGGTACTATTCTAGGTGGTGGCCTTGGTACTGTTGCTGGTGCATTCCAAGCCCGCATCTATGATCCCGTAGAAAGCTTTCAGAAGTTGCGCACTCAAATCGCTAATGAGATTATGGGGCCAGAGCTAGAGATTAATGTAAAGCCTAGAGAAGCTGAGGTTGCTCCTACTAAAACGGAAACTATTCAGGCTAATTTAAAAAAAGCAAACAAAACATTTGGCCGTAAAGAAGTTGCTGATCTTGCGGTGCGCCAATGGGTTAATGATCTGGGTATCAATGTCAGTGTATCTCGTGTCAATGTACCTAAGCGCCCCATGACATTTACTGAGTTTGTGCGCAATGCAGGCGGCGTAAATGATGCAGACCCTACTTTCCGTGGCGAACTAAACAACATTGGGATCAAGCCATATACGCAGCGTTTGTCTAAAAAAGGCAATGTTGTAAATGGCGTAAGCAATCCGCAATCTGAGCTAAATTTAGATGACATTGCTGAACTGGCAGAAGAAGCTGGTTACATTTCTGAGCGCAATCCAGATTTGGTTGTGCAAGCGTTAGATCAGGAGCGTAGCGCAGAGTTTGATCAAAGTGGAAACTTTGTGTTTTCTCGTCGGGATCAGGTAGACGCTGACGATTGGCGAGAGGCGAGTGCAGCAAGTGATGATGCAGTTGCAGAAATTGCACGCAGGCAAGAAATTAAACAACTTATGGAAGATGGTGGAGCACGTAACATATCGGAAGAAGATGTTGCTCTAGTCTCTGAGTATATGGCCCGCTATGACTTAGATTATTACGATGCATCAGAGCGCGTAGGTATTGAGCTAGAAAGCCGCGTATCTGAGATGCAGGCGCAGTATGTAGACGACATAGATAACAACAGTGTATTTTCTGATCGCAAGGCATCTGATGACTTTGATCAGCTTAGAATAGATGAAAACGACGAGATATTTGTTGATGACTATGAGGCAATCGTTGCAGACTTAGAGCAGCGTGGATTGCTTAGCGAAACACAGCAAGAACTGCTGGGTGAGATACGGGCTATAGATGCAGAGGCGCAGGCGCGTGTAGAAATTATTGATGCTGTAACGGCTTGCGTAGTGAGGAGCGCGTAATGGTAAAGTGCTTTGACGAAGGTAATGCAGTAAACCAAGGACGTATTCCTGAGCAAGAGGTTATGGACGTTGTGCAGGAGTTACAGCGTGCGCGTAATCCAAACAAGGCGCGCAATGGCCTGCTTAATGTAGAAAACTCTATCTTTGAAACTGGTACGTTCTTAGTAAAAGGCGTTGATCTAGCGAAAAAAGTGGAGAAGCGTAATCGCTTGATTAACATCATCAAAGAGCATGAGCTTACAGAGATTGCAGAGCGCGCGTATGAGCGCCACGGCAGTTTGAAGCTTGGACTAGAGGCAAAGCTAGTCGGTGTAAACTCTGATTTCCGTGGTGCGGCGGATAGTGTAGCGGCAAAAGCAAATGCACTAGAAAACCAGTATGGCGGTGGGATTATCAATGATCTTAACAGAGAAGGATTGTTGTCTCGGTTTACGTCTATGGGCGAAGATTTTGAACGCCAGGTTGCGCGCGTCCTTAGCGATCTGAATGAGCCAAACCCAAAGGGTGACGTAAAGGCAAGTGACGAAGCTAAGAAAATAGGCAAGGTTCTGTTTAAGTACCAGCGCGGTATGTTGCAGCGCAAGAACCAAGCGGGCGCATATGTGCAACTAAAAGCGGGCCGCGTTGTATCTCAGAGCCACGATCCTGGCAAAATGGTTAAGCGCCAAGCAGAGTGGACAAACTACATCCGCGACAAATTAGACTTTGCGCGCATGGGCATTGAGCCAGAACGTCAAGAGAAATTCTTAGAGCTTGCGTACAATGCTATTGTGACAGGTGTGCGTGAACCGTCTGTAAAGCAATCTGATGATATTGCTGAGGCATTTAAGGGGCCGCAAAACTTAGCAAAACGCGAAAGTGCGCACGGTGTGTTTGTATTTAAGGACGCGGATGCATGGTATGACTACAACAAAGAGTTTGGCACTAATTCTTTGCGAGAGGCGTATCTGAATGACTTGCAGAGTGGTGCGCGCGCAATAGCTTTGTTAGAAAACTTTGGCACAAATCCTGAGGCCATGCTAGGTCGTGTCGTAGATCGTCTTAGCCAAAAGTATAAGAATGATGGCAATGCAAGAGATGCGATTGCGGAGATGCGTGGCGAAAAGCGCGGTGCGTTTAGGCTAGACAACTACATGGCTGAGGTTACAGGCTCAGTTAATATCGGCGCAACCACAACAATGGCGCAGGTAAACACAAATATTCGTAGCTTGCAAACAATGGCAAAGCTTGGTGGATCATGGATTTCAGCGTTATCAGACGTTGCCTTTATGTCTACAAACCGCATTTACCAAGGGCGCAGTGTTGTTGATGCGTGGGGCGATGCATTCTCAGCGGCCTTTGTTGGCTTGAATAACGCAGAACGCAAAGAGATGGCGGATCGTTTGCTTGTTGGTCTTGAGGGACAATTGGGCGACTTTTTCCAGAGATACGATGTTACTGATGGTGCGTCAGGTAAAATATCTAGTGCTATGGGTATCTTCTTTAAGCTTAATCTGTTGCAACCTTGGACGCGGGCAAATAAGCGCGGTGCGTCTCTAATGCTTGCAAATGACTTTGGCAAACTGGCTAAAACAAAGTTTGCAGATCTACCAGATGCACAGAAACGTTTGTTTAGGATTTACAACATTGATGAGAACAATTGGAATGCTGCGCGTGCTATTGTAGAGAATGATGCGCAAGGTCGTCCATATGTTATGCCTGACAAGATAGAAGATCAGGCTACACGAGAGGCATTCCAGCTTCTGCTTAACAATGAGGCAGAGTACACAGTTCCGTCACCAGGTGAGCGAGAGCGCGGCATATTGCGCCAAGGCTTGCAGGCTAATACTGTAGAAGGCCAAGCAATACGATTTATTACGCAGTTTAAAAGCTTTGGTGCAACTGTATTTACTAAGGTTTTGGGTCGCCAGATCTATGGTTACGGCAACAAAGGCTTAGTGGACGCAGCTAAAAATGGACTTGGCGCAAACATTGGCCTAATCAATGCAATCGTTGGCACAACAGTTCTTGGTTACTTTATTATGCAAGCCAAGGAGATTTTGCGCGGCAGGGAGCCTAGGCCAAATACTCCAGAAACTTTCTTTGCAGCAATGTTGCAAGGTGGTGCGCTAGGTATTTATGGTGATTTCTTGTTTGCAGAGGCTAACAGATACGGCGGTGGTGCGCTAGAAACTGTTGCTGGGCCGACTATCGGTACTGCATCAGATGTAGCTGATCTATTACTAAAGTATCGTAACGTTGCGTTTGGCGGTGATGAAAATGTTGGCGGAGATACAATTCGCCTAATTAAAAGCAACACACCGTTTGCAAACTTGTTCTACACAAAGCAGGTGATGGATTACCTAATTTGGTATCAACTGCAAGAGATAGTAAACCCAGGTTATCTTGAACGCGCAGAGAGACGGTCAATGTCTGCTACTGATCAGGATTACTTATTACGTCCCAGTGATATTGTAGCTACAGGCGGTGGCTTCAGATGACACTACACAAATGACCAACATTGTGATATTTCTTGTGCAAAGTAAGGATGAACCATGACAGTATCAAGCAGCACAAACAGAGTTAGCTACAGCGGCAACGGCACGCTGACAACTTTTGCATATACGTTCAAAGTGTTTGACCAGAGTGACTTGACTGTCATCCTTCGGGCAAGCAACGGCGCAGAAACAGTTCAAACAATTACAACTGACTACACTGTGACAGGCGTAGGTGATGTTGGCGGTGGTAACGTAGTGTTTACGACAGCGCCCACGGCTACAGAAACTGTTGTTATTCTGCGAGAGCAAGGTCTAACGCAAGGACTTGATCTGGTTCCTAACGATCCGTTCCCAGCGCAATCGCTAGAAGAAAGCTTGGACAAGCTGACGTTTATGGTTCAGCAACACAACGAAGAGTTGGGCCGAGCAATTAAAGCATCACGCACAAACACAATTACTGGTTCTGAGTTTACGATTTCTGCTGCTGATCGTGCGAACAAAGTATTCTCGTTTGATGCGTCTGGTGACTTAGCGGTTACCCAAGAGCTTGGCGTTTGGCAGGGTGATTGGGCTACAAGCACAGCATTCTCGGTGCGTGATATTGTTAAAGATGCAAGCAATAGCAACGTTTATATCTGTATTACTGCGCACACATCTAGCGGATCTACACCGATCAGCACAAACACAGATAGCGCAAAGTGGGCATTGCTGGTAGACGCGGCATCTGCGGCATCTAGTGCAGCAGCTGCGGCTGCATCAGAGACTGCGGCAGAAACTGCGCAAACGGCAGCGGAAGCTGCGCAGACTGCCGCTGAAACAGCACAGACAGCTGCGGAAACTGCGGAGACAAATGCTGAGACTGCGCAGACAGCGGCAGAAACAGCAAAGACTGATGCAGAAACGGCACAGGCTGCGACAGAGTTGGCATATGATAACTTTGATGATCGTTACCTTGGCGCAAAGGCAAGCGATCCAACGCTAGACAATGATGGCGATGCGCTAATTGACGGCGCGTTATACTTTGACACAACCAACAATGTGATGAAAGTTTACGATCTAGGCGGCACAGCTTGGAAGCGCACAACACCTACATCTGCCGAGCAAACAAACATTGACACAGTGTCTGGCATTTCAGCGAATGTTACGACAGTTGCTGGCATTTCTGGAAACGTTACAACGGTAGCAGGGATTAGCTCAGACGTTACGACAGTTGCGGCAGATGGCACTGACATTGGTACTGTGGCAACAAACATAACAAACGTAAATACGGTTGCGGGTATATCTAGCAATGTAACGACAGTAGCTGGAATTAGCGCGGATGTAACTACAGTGGCTGCGGATGGTACTGACATTGGTACTGTTGCTACCAATATTGCTAACGTAAATGCTGTAGGTGGTATTTCTGCTAACGTTACAACGGTTGCTGGCATATCTGCCAACGTCACAACGGTTGCAGGGATCAGCGCAAATGTCACAACGGTGGCTGGTGATACAGCAAACATTGGTACGATTGCAACTAATCTAAATGGCACTGATACAATCGGCACTGTTGCTGGATCAATTAGCAATGTGAACAGTGTTGGCGGTGCAATCTCTGATGTTACTACTGTTGCATCAAACCTGACTGACGTTCAGAGTTTTGCGAATACCTACCGCATTGGCACTACTGATCCAACAACCAGCCTAGATACTGGGGATCTGTTCTTTAATACATCAAGTGGTGTTCTAAAGGTCTACAACGGTTCTGCTTGGGAAGCTGGCGTAACGGCTGGCTCTGGGTTTATGCCGCTAACAGGTGGTACGTTTACTGGCGATGTATCCTTCGGCGACAACGACAAAGCCATCTTCGGCGCAGGGTCTGACCTACAGATTTACCATGATGGGACTAATAGTTTCATTGATGAAGCTGGAACTGGTAATTTACGAATACGAGCATCAAGTGCACTTAATTTGCAGACACGAAACACTGCAGATACAGC
>Ga0213865_10000518_pt1 | contig 26153 bp, 34 predicted proteins | sample PICome_6_FD_160100 | JGI IMG/M metagenome (GOLD analysis project Ga0213865, IMG submission 160100) | Coastal seawater microbial communities near Pivers Island, North Carolina, United States - PICO282 | ecosystem: Environmental > Aquatic > Marine > Coastal | place: USA: North Carolina...
TGGGTACGTTCGACGCACCTGATAGCGTGTTTAGATACACGGCGCGAGTCTCTACGCCGTTGGTTGCATCCCAGTAGAAGATATCACCACCTCGTGGCCCAAATACTAAGTCTTCACCAAAGTTAGACTGACTCCAGAGACGGATAGCTTCGGTCGATGTGCCACCGGTACCCCATACACCAGCACCCCATGTGCCACCACCCCAACCAGTCAGAGGCACTTCGTAAGGCTCACCTGTACGTATCTGATACGCACCAACAACTGAAGACCCGCCGTTACCTGTGTCGGACGCGTTGGCCGTAGCTGTGGCTGTTATGGTGTAAGAGTTAGCATCTGGAACTGTTACGATCTGATACTCCGCATTCAGCACGCTAGCCGTAATGTTACCGCCTAGTGTTACCGCGCCACTAAACGTAACAAAATCTCCCTCACGTGCACCGTGGCCGGTATCAGTTACCGTCAGTGTGGTTGACCCGTTAGTAGCCGCAAAGGTCACATCACCAGCGGCGGTGGTCTCTCGAATCGGCGTAATGTCGTTGTATCCGCCACCTTGCTCTAAATAGAACTTGAGGTGCGTGCCTACGCCAATGAGGTTAATGCTTCCAAGCGTTATCCAGTTGGATAGCGAACGGCATACGCCCTGAAAGGTAGACACAGAGATACGTTCCCAGCCACCAATCTTTTCGGGGTACCCTTGCCGAAATCGTACCTTGTCACACTCATACCAACCAGCTTCGTTAGTGTATCGTGTTACCTCACGATTGATTCCCGGCTTGAAAGCTAATTTTTTTAACGCCATATCGCACCTATAGAGTGTCACCAAATACCGGTGGCAACGTGGTTACTTGTATAGATACGCTCTCTTTTAAGTTAAGAGGTTGACCACAATCTGAACAAGTGTCGGCTTCTAGCTCGGCTTCGTCAAGGTCATAGCCGCAATGAGCACAAACAACTTCTACTGTGTGTGTTGGCTCAGTGTTACCATCGATGTCTCTCGCCTGAACAGTATTACGCATACCCTTCTCCGTATCGACCAGTACGGATCATTTCGCAAACCTCGTCGGCGCGTGATCCTACCTGTTTGGCCCAACGCGAATCGTAAAATTCGTCGGCGGCTTTGGGGTAATCTCCTGCCTCCATCGCCGCTAAAGCATTCTTAAAACCTAGCAGACGCGTCATACCTAGATTAAAACACAGGTTAACAATGGCGTCTTGACGCACGGGATCAAGGTCCACGAACCACGACAGTGCGATCAACTCTTGTTTGCACCGTTTTATGTCGTTTTCAAGGAGGTAGTCTATCTCGTCATCAGATAGACCTAAGCCATTGTTTTGACTGATGTTTCTACCCACACCGATAGTTTCAAAACCAGCCGGACACAGATAGCAAAACTTCTTTACACCTTCATGGCGCTTTAATTGTGCAACGAGCTTACTCATAAGTCAGTCCTGTTTCTGAGACGCACCAAAATAGAACGATACGACTGCGGAAACAAGACCGCCAAGGTAACCCAAGATCAAATTAATAAGTTCCATAGACGTCGAACCGGGCGGCTCGATAACGATAAACGCACAGAAAGAACAGAAAAATAGGACCATGATTAGCCCAATCGTTCGCGCTGTCCAGTCTGTAGAAAAGTTAGAGCGTGCGTCCTGAATGTCTTTAGTTTCAAGCGCAAACACGTCTACTTCGAGTTCCTTCATACGGACCTCAAAGTCTAGTTCAGCCTTTTTAATTTCAGCTAACTGCTCAGGTGTGGCCTGCTGTAAAGCTCTCTCCATTTTTGCCGGAACTGGATCGCAACCAAGCACATCTGCCAACATAGACGCCGCCGCACCGCCGACAGGACCGCCCAAAGCGGCTCCAAGTGTAGGAGCCAGTGACCCCACTAACCCTTTTACTTTGTCAAAATTCATCTGAAATACTCCGCCGCGCCAATAACTGCAATCAGGAAGGGGTAGATTGCGAGGATCATACGCTCTAGTTTGTTAAACCGCTCGTTACCTTGGTCCAACCGCTTTTCAATGTTTTGTCGTAGCAGTTTGCACTCGGCTTCATGTATTTCAATGCGCTTGAGCGCTTCTTCTGCTGTGTCCATTAGTTACCGCCTAAAGGATTTGTTGCGTCTATTGCCGTCCAAAGGTCATCCATATCGCGCTCAAAACGCTTGAGACGCTCATCTATTGTAGATAACGCATCTAATTTACCAGAAACACGTAGCTCTGTTTCGGATGATGTTTTCTCTACTGTACTGATACGATCGCGTAAGTCCAGTAGCTCTTGCTGTGCATCCATAATTTGCACGAGGTTAGCGCCAAGTTCTGCTAGCTTGCCTTGCAGATTCTCAACATCTGCCGCTGTCATAGCCTGCTCCATGTTCGACAGTTTGACGTCCATCGCTTGCAGTCGTGTGGTATTTGATTCTCTAAGGTCATCGAACCGCGTAGCCAAACCTTCTGCTTGCGCTGTAGCCGCGATCACCGCTTCAGACTGTTCGTTTAGTTGTGCAAAGAACTGAGATGCCGCCCAGATTCCGCCCCCAATTGTTGAGCCAAAAGTAAGCACGATAGCAATCCAAACGCCCTTGATGGACGTCCCGCCGACATTAACTTCTAAATCTTCAAGGGCCACCGTTCAAGCACTCCTCTTGGTTTTCAGCGAACCAACACCCTCCCTCGGGGCTCGTGGTCCAAAATTCTTGTGTTTCAGCACGTGTTAACACATCTTCTGCGGCAACAAAGTAGTTACCTACCTGCAAGCCTTGAATGGTGCTACCGCCGTCAAACGATACCCAAACGGCTTGTGTGTCTAAGTCAAAGAAAACAGACGCGGCCTCCTCAAAAGTCACGTTGTACTCTCTAGCCATATTATCTGCTTGATTCAGTAAGTTTTCATCATTAGCGACCGCCATATACGCGGCGGCAACTTGTATTGCTTGTTCGGTGTTAGACAACGCGTCGTTGTAGGCTTCAATCTCTTCATCCTGTAACGTTACGTCGTTTGCACCCATAAACTCTTGTAAGGCCATAGCCTCGCGCTCATCTGCCGCTGTCTGTGCGTCCTGCGCCATTTCGTTAACAGTAGCGACCATAATGATGGTTTGTGCGGCTTCGACGTAGGCATCGATCATCTCTGACACAGTGTCCATTGCTTGATCGGCTTGGTCTTGGAAGTATTGATCCGCGTTGGGATCATAGGAGTAAGTAGCCGCTTGAACTGCGGCAACGGCGGCATTGTAGGCGTCTTGCTGTTCTTTAGATATGTAGCCGTTCTCGGCCATAGCTGGAGCAATGTAGCCTTCTCCAGCATAGGATTCGCCCCCTGCAATCGTCTTGATGCCGTAAGCAAACGTGTCACGAATGCTTTGAGAGGTGTTAACTAAATCGTCAATCTCGGTCGCGTTTAGTGGTACGGAAACGATCGCTAAGGCTACCGCTATTAGACTCTTGCTCGCCGCTGTCATCGCCCCCTCCGGCTAAAAGCTCATCGTAAAAAGCCTTGTCCTCTTCATAATCGGGAATCCACATAGCTGGATTCTGTTTAATCGCTAGTACGGCATTTTTACCCACAAGTAATTTGCCAGACCGAATAATTGGGCATGGAGTTGCGCTCATAAACATAGCTCTCCATACCTGAGCATTTTGGCACATCAAACTGACAGAGGCCACTTTCATACCCATATTTGAGAGCGTAATCGCGTTTAATCTACGGTTGCACTCTTCATCTTGCCGATAAAGACCAGAAGACACGCCAAAACCTACTAACTGTACACCACCAGAAAGTGACTTAAGGCATGATTGTTGACCTGTGCTCATTAAAGAAGGAGAGACAGCAGTATTCGCAGGCATCTGTCTACCAGAGCCAGCACCGTTGTACGTCTTGTTGACGTTGTTATTGTTTGAGTTTGACGTGTTTAAGTCGCCCTCAATGTTTGTGTCATCCCCATCGCCGTCAAAGTCTGGCTCGTACTCACCATCGTCCCTTACTGGCGGTGGATCAACCTCCGGTACGGGATCTACCTCAGGGGTGTCCTGCCCGAAGGCAGGACTTGAGAGACTAATCAGCAGAGTCAGCAGACACTTCTTCGTAATCCTCATCGGTGATCTCCTCACTTTCAAGATCTTGTGCTAAGTCTTCGATAAACTTTGTGCGGCAAAATGAAAGCTGTTCTAAGTTGAACTGAGAATTGCCGATCTTTCGATCGAGATCATTGATGTGGTTCAAGAGCGCTCTTTGTCGATCTGTAAAATCTTCAAGGATGTACTCTTGGCCGTTAACGGTGATTGGGGTCTTTTCGTCTTTTCCCATTTTCGTTACTCCAAGTTGTGGTTAAGTTTAAGCGGCAGTATAACCCTGCCCTGCGGTGATTGCGGCATTAGAGGCAGTCATGTCTTCGCTATCCCAATCGTCCTTGGCAACCATAAGCTCAAGGTGAGCCACGTTACGGTCAACGCAGTCTTGACGCTCTGCGGCTTCCATATCGTCGTCTTGGTTACCAGCAACGATGTCGTTGATAAGATCTACGCTATGTCCCATAGCAGTAAAGTCTTGTGTGCGCTCTTCAGCGGTTCTTGCTTCGTCAGTCATGGATAGTCTCCTTAGCTAAATACTGCATTGCAGATAGTCTGCACGTTAGCAGGTTCGGACGACCAGTCGTCACCTGATTGAATTACATGACGGTGATAGCTTTGTGCGATCACAGCGCCGTCCTTTAGTACCTTAGTGGTCATGCGAACTTGAACAGAGGTGACAGTGTTGCCGTCCTCGTCCTGCGTTTCAACCACTTCAATTTTGTCTGCAACTTCTTCTTCAGTTAATGCCATTGTCTTTCTCCTTTAGTCCGTCTCAAGAATCCACTTGAGATAATTCAGTTAAACAAAATAAGTAAACGTACCTGTAAGAGTAGTTGTATCGCTTAAGTCATTAATACCTACATACTCTCTGCTGGCTGTGGCTGATTTTTTAGCCCAAAGATATGCTTTACTATTTCCTTCATAACCTTGCAGGCCGACAGAAATAAAGTTTGTACCCATATCTGTGAAGTACATATTACCCATGTGCACTGTTCCGGGTGAACTTGCTAAAGTAAAAGGCAGTCCAGCAAGCAATATGTATGTATTTGTAAATGTCCCTTCAGCAGTTAATGTTAACTTGAATCTACAGGTAACCTGCCTTCCAATTTTTGTATAAGTGCCAGTTTGACTAGAATATGTTTGCCCGCTTTGACCTGAATTACCCTCTAAAACAGGAGTCCACGTCCCTTCTTCGTAGTCGTCTAGCTTATTGGCCGCCGCTGTGCCGCCTAGGTACGCACCGCCTGACAGGTAAAGGTCTTTCCAGCGAACAGCGGGGTGACCTATATCCAAAGTTGCGTCTAACTGCGGGTTAGTGCTTGACGGGTCAGCAGGCATCATGCTTCTAGTGCTAGGGTTAAAGGTAATGCCAGTAGTGTTAGTTCCTATTCCTACTTGAGTAGATCCATGACCTGAAAAAATACTACCGACCCCTGTGCCGTCTTTGTAAAACTCTTGGATAGCTCCGTCGCTTGTCAAACGAGTTGCAACTATTGATGCGCCACCATCTCTGGTAAATCCAGCAAAACCTCCCGGCTTTATCTCATGTCCAGCAACAGTGAAGTTTGCCGCAGTTTTTCCAACCAACAAGTTGCCAGAACCATCAAAAATACCCCGTGGATTACCGTCACCATCTGACAAGACGATGTGGTTGTTTGAGGTGCGGATGTCGAGGCCGCCTTGGTTGCCGTTGTAACGGCCAAGGATGGTGTTGTCAGAGCCAGTTGTAATCGCAGAACCAGCAACATTTCCTACAAACGTGTTTTCTGTTCCTGTAGTAGCGGCTTCACCAGCGCTTGATCCTATAAACGTGTTATTGCCGCCTGTTGCTGCACTACCCGCACTTTGACCAACAGCCGTGTTGTTTGAGGCAGTGGTGTTTGCGTCTAAAGCAGATTTACCAACTGCGACATTATTACTTCCGGTGGTGTTAACTTCACCTGCGCTACCACCAACAAAAGTGTTGTTCGTGCCTGTAGTGTTATTTCTACCTGAAGAAGATCCAACGGCAACATTGTACATATCAACAGAGCTAGTACTGTTCTGTGATTGCAGTGCAAGCCTACCTACCGCAACACTATGCCTTCCTGTTGTGTCAGTGGTAAGCGCTTGATAGCCAAAAGCCGTGTTGTAAAACGACGCTACACCTGCGCTAAGAGCTTGCGTTCCGACAGCCGTGTTATCACTTCCAGTTGTAACTGCGTCACCTGCAAGGCCGCCAATGAAGGTGTTGTATTTGCCCGTAGTTACTGACTTACCCGCTTGGTCACCAACAGCGACGTTATAAACATTTGTAGCAGAGGTAAAGTTTTGCGTGCTAAGAGCTTCATTACCTATTGCAACAGATGCACTTCCTTGTGTGTCCATTGTCAACGCGGCATAGCCAAGAGCTACGTTATGATCACCTGTTGTCAGGGCGTCAGCGGCTAAACCACCTACGAAAGTATTTTGAATACCTACGGTTAACTGCTGGCCAGCGTTGTGTCCTACAGCTACGTTGTAAGCGTTGGTAGCAGAAGTAAAGTTCTGACTGAGCAAAGCCATGCGGCCTACTGCAACTGACTTACTACCTAAAGTATCTCCTGTAAGCGCTTGATATCCTACTGCGGTGTTTTCACTACCTGTAGTAAGCCCATCACCTGCATAAGCGCCTATTGTTGTGTTCTGAATGCCCGTAGTATTGGCGGCTAACGAAGCATAACCAACAGAAGTATTATTATCTCCTGTTGTGTTGTTTTGGTTAGCAGAGCGTCCTATTGCCGTGTTGTTGGTGCCGGATGTGTTGTTTAAAAGAGAATACCAACCGAAAGCGGCATTATCTGTTCCTGTGTTGCTGTACAGAGAGAACTGACCTACCGCAGTGTTGCGCGAACCAGTAGAGTTAAGAGTAAGCGCCGCATAACCTACCGCTACGTTAGCAGTACCCGTCGTATTGTCACGCAATGCAATAGAGCCTACAGCAACACTATCTCCCGCTGTTGATGTTGTAAGCGCCTGATAGCCAACTGCCGTGTTGTTTGATGCTGAAGTGTTGGCGTCTAGCGCATAAGTACCAACCGCTACGTTGCTTGTGCCTGTAGTGTTTACACTTAAAGCCAGATGCCCAACAGCTACGTTGTTAGCCGCTGTAGTGTTTGCATTAAGAGCCGCATAACCTACAGCTGTATTATTCTCTCCTGTTGTAGTTGCTCCTAGAGACGAATAACCTAGAGCCGTGTTGTAGGAAGCGGTAGTAATTGCGTCACCAGCAAGGCCGCCAATGAGCGTGTTTTGAACGCCTGTGGTTAACTGGTCTCCTGCAAGCGCACCAATAGCAGTGTTATATCCTGAACCACTAGCATTGTTGTAAAGGCGAAGCGCGTTGAAGCCAATCGCCGTGTTTAACTCAGATCCAACATTTGCACTTAACGAAGCATAACCAACTGCGGTGTTGCCATCTGCTGTGGTGTTAGCGTCAAGTGCTGTAGCGCCCATAGCAACATTTCTGTCGCCTGTGGTGTTTGCCATCAGCGACTGGTAACCCACAGCAGTGTTGTTAGAAGCGGTGGTGTTTACTATTAACGCTGAGTAACCAATAGCAGTGTTGTTATTACCTGTCGTGTTATCACGAAGTGCCGCCACGCCAAACGCCGAATTTTGTGCACCCGTAGTATTTGAGTACATAGTGGCGTTGGTCGTTCCGGTTAATTGGTTACCGAATGCCGCATTCGCACTACCTGTAGTATTTTGACGTAAAACATTTTTACCAAAAGCCGCGTTACCGGAGCCTGTGGTGTTTAAGTACAATGCGAACGCGCCCACGGCAGTAACATCGTTGGCTGTCGTTGACGATAGTGCGGCCTGATAACCTATAGCTACCGCGTGCTCTGCGGTTGTGAGTGATGTTAGAGCATCTCTACCAACAGCTACATTATAATTACCAGAAGAGGCCGCATCTAAAGCATAGTTACCTACAGCAACGTTTGATGCCCCTGTCGTAAGAGCAAACCCAGCATTTCTTCCTAAGCTAACATTATTGCTTCCAGTGGTTAGGCTGTAAGCCGCTTGCAATCCCATAGACGTGTTGTCACCGCCCGATGATTGCGCGTTAAAGCCGCCAGCCGCATAACCAACAGCCGTGTTGTTTGTGCCTGAAGTAACTTGTCGGCCAGCGCGGTAGCCCATAAATGTGTTGTTACCGCCTGTGGTCAAATATCCCGCTTGCTCACCAACTGCTACGTTTGCCGCCGCAGTTGTGTTTGAGGCTAATGCGTTTACACCAACTGCTGTATTTGCTCCGCCTGTAGTGTTAGCACCTAATGCGTTTTGACCAACAGCCGTGCCATCAGTACCTGTAGTGTTGAGTTGAAGTGCCGCAAGGCCTACCGCAACATTATTTGTACCTGTTGTGTTTGAATACAGCGCCTGATGCCCCAAGCCTGTGTTGCCAGAGGCGGTAGTGTTGGAGAAAAGGGCTTTTTGTCCTACAGCAACGTTGTTTGATCCGCTTGTGTTAAAGCGCATTGCCTCAGTGCCTAAAACCGCGTTTTGTCCTCCAGACTCATTTACATAAAGACTGGCGTTACCTACTGATACGTTTTCACTTCCAGAAACACCAGCCGAACTAGCGCCACCAAGCGCGAGACGCCCCACACCAACGTTGATAGTTCCTGTGGTTACGTTATAGCCTGCTTTATGGCCCGCTAGATAGTTATATGATCCAGTAGTGCTAAAACCCGCCTGCATACCAATAAAGGTGTTTTCAGTGCCTGCGGTATTTGTGTACCCCGATTGATGACCAAGGGCAGTATTGTTGGAGGCGGTATTAGCCACCAGTGCCTGACGACCTACCGCAGTATTTGAAGCGCCAGTAGCATTTGAAGTAAGCGCCGCTTGTCCTACCGCAGTGTTTGAAGCACCTGTCGTGTTTGTTGTAAGCGCCTGATAGCCCAAGGCAGTGTTGTGGGATGCGGTAGTGTTTGCGTCTAGTGACTGATAACCTAAGGCAACATTATTCGTGCCTGTAGTGTTTACACCTAAAGCAGACCTACCAATTGCGACGTTGTTTGATGCAGTGGTATTAGCGTCAAGAGCATCTGCGCCTATGGCTACGTTGCTTCCTCCCGTTGTATTAGCTCGCATTGCGCTACGACCAAGCGCGACGTTGTTGTTACCTGTTGTTGTTTCTCCAAGCGCACCAACACCAACCGCAGTGTTTTCTTGGCCGGTGGTTAGATCTTGCAATGCAATATATCCAACCGCGACGTTGTTATCGCCTGTGGTAAGAGACGTTAATGCGGCATCGCCGATAGCTACGTTGTAAGATCCGCCAGACTCAACACTATCTAGTGCAGTGTTGCCCAGAGCTACGTTAGACGTACCTGTAGGATAGTTACCATCCAGCTTGATTGTGCCGCCGTCTACTGACAGGTTGCCTGCGACGGTGATGCCTGTAGAAGTCGCTGTTAAAATAGTAACGCCAGAAGGCTTTAATGAAATATCGCCCGACGCGCTTGATATAGATAAGGCTCCTGACTGCTGGTAAATAGTATTACCAGTGTCCGCTCCTGAAATCCTTAAACCATTTAAGTAAGAATATGCGTCAGTAGTTACACCGCCCGTTACGTCGATGCCTGTGGAACTGGTGTTTAGTTTAGAGGCATTGTCGTGGAACAGAGTCACACCGCCGTTAGGAATAGCATTTATCATGCTGTCTGCCGCACCATTGGCAGTTAGCTGAATTGCCGCACCATTTGAGTCGATATAAAGATTTCCAGAGCCTGCATCTTTAATCCAACTTTCTGTTCCTGTGTGATAAATCTGTAGGTCAGAGCCAGCACCGAAGATAGCCTTGGAAGAATCAGCAAAGGTGATGTCGTCGCCTGACGAGACCGAGATGTCTGTGCCGCCGGTGGTGTTACCGTTAGCCAGAACCTCAGAGAGTTCGTTGTTAGCACCAACTTGAGAATCTACATACGCCTTGATGGACTGCTGGGTGGCGAGTGCTGTGGCGCTGTCAGACGCCATGTTGTCTTCGTCTTTGATGCTTGAAACAGTAGCGCCGTCACCATTGAGTGTAAGGCTGTTAATGTTTGTGATGCCTTCTTCGACGTTTGTGCCATCACAAAAGACCACCATGTTCTTGGTGTTTGGTACAGCAACACCCGTGCCAGAAGACGTTTTGACAGTGATTGTCTGGCCTGTGCCGTTCTCGACAATATAGATCTTAGACGCCGCTGGACAAATGACCGTACCTGCACCAGTCAACGCTGTGCCTGTGTCAGTCAGAGTAAGAATTGCCGCACGAGACTCAGAGGTCGTGCCATCGGCAGTGGTTAGTGTGTGGGAGTTAGCGGTCCACGTATTGATAACTGCGCGGCCTGCGATGGCTTCTTCTACCATCGAAGTGATGTTGTCGTTTACAACATCGCCCCAAGTACCACTAAGCTCGCCTTGTACGGGAAGCGCTAGTTTAAGTATGCTGGTGTACTGTGTTGCCATTCTCTTGTCCTCAAGCGGCTATATCGTCCCAATTTGGCGTCTGGTCTGTATCCAGATTACCCCAAGAAGGACTTTGCGTATCTGTAATATCCTGCCAATTTGGGGTCTGTCCTGATGATATATTACCCCAAGTTGGCGTTTGTCCGTCAGAAATCGCTTGCCAGTCTGGTGTCTGATCCGTAGGTATTTCACCCCAGATAAACACGTTTCCGACTGCACCCGAGGCTTCTACGCCCGTTGGAAGTGCAGTTGCTCCAGCAGTAACAGTTACTGTACCTAAACTTACGGTACTTTCAACTCCCGTAACTATAACATCAACAACGACCGCAACGTGTACAGTTCCGATTGCGCCGGTCGCTTCGAGACCTGACGGGGTTGCAATGGCGTCACCCGTTACAGCAACGGTACCAAGAGACGTAGTAGCTTCTTCTCCTGTAACGCTTACATTAGCGTCAGCAACAACAGAAACCGTTCCAAGAGCGCTAGTAGCTTCAAGCCCCGCTGGGGATACATTTGCTGTGCCGGTAACAGTGACAGAACCAAGGCCAGTAGTGGCTTCAAGTCCTGATGGAGAGACAATAGCGTCACCTGTGGCAACAACCGTGCCAAGCGCCGTCGTACCAGCAACGCCGGTAACTGTGAGGTTTGCATCGCCTGAAACGCTGACAGTGCCTATTGCACCTGTAGACTCAACGCCGGTTGGAGATACGTTCGCATCACCTGTAACAGTGACAGAACCAAGGGCTGTGGTAGCTTCTTCTCCTGTGACACTGACATTTGCGTCAGCGGCGACAACGACCGTACCAAGTGCGGATGTAGCAGAAAGACCCGTAACGCTGACATTTGCATCCGCAGTAACGGTGACGGAGCCTAAAGCAGAAGTACCGGCGACACCGGTAACGCCGACGTTAGCGTCGGCAACAACAAGAACGTTTCCTATACCACCAGTGGCTTCAAGCCCCGATGGTTGTACTGTAGCCGCACCAGTAACAGTAACATTACCAAGTGCGCCAGTAGCTTCTAATCCAGTAACACTGACATCGGCATCAGCGGCGACAACAACGGTGCCAACTGCGCCGGTAGCTCCTACTCCATCGACGCTTACAATGGTGAGATCCGTACCCCAAGAGCCTTGGCCCCAAGCGGTAGAACCCCACCCTGTATACGTGACAGAGGAAGGCATTACGCTATCCGAATAATGGCGTTACTCGCGTCGGCTGTAGGGAACTGAATCTGAAAATCGCCAGCAGTAGACGTTTTATCGGCACCAAAATCAAGTACGGCAACGGCAGGGTCGCCACCACCAGACTTATAGATCAACGCTCCCCGTGCGGTGATTGTTGCGGTAGACCACGTTGTATCTGCAAAGTCTAGGAACGCAGTGGTCCCAGACGTCGTAGGAGCCACAACAGTTAGCGTGTTACCACCTGCTGTATACCCAGTCCCTGAAACTTCGTTCGTTGTTGAGTACGCCGTTGTAGACGCTCCAAGAGTTGCAGATGAAGTAAACAACGCGATTTTGAACGTTGCCGACGTATCTGAACTAAAATCCATTTCGCCATCAAGAAGCGCTTTCTTGAATGACGTGCACATTGCTTGAGTAATTGCCATCTTTTATCCCCTAAGTTACAGGTATCTGAGGTTGTCCTGAACGATAAGTATCGCCGCGAAGTTTACCATCGCCAAGGTTTTTGAGTAACTTCAACGACTGTACATACATGCGCTCGTACATCTGTACGAGGTCTGGCTCACCTTTCATAAAACGCAAGGCTTCCACCAACGCTCCGTTTAAGAGCGCAGAATCAAACTCTTCGCCTAACCATGTAGTACCCGCCGTTACTATCGACTCAGGGTAATACCCGTAGTGAAGCTCCATTGTATACCCGCTATCAGGAGTTGGTCCCACAATAAAGCTATCATCATCAAAGTTAGCGTAGTGTTTAGGCAATCCTGTAGTAGTCTGTACTGGATACGCTTCACGAATAAAATTCACATCCTTGTTTAACAAGAAATGGTAATTACCGCTACCGTCTACAACCGCTAAACTATAGGTATACAGATAATCAGCAGGTGTGGCTAGATATTTATTACTCGCTGTGAGCGTCCCTGTAACGTTTTTACGGAGCGCGGGGATCTGAACAGTGTTGTAAATTTTCTGTTCAGCCTGTTCTGTGAACATAGCGAGCTGATCATCAGTGAACGTATTTTCAGTGATGTCCTCAATGTTAGTTTTCAGCTCGGTATAGTTCATGATTTATGCCATAGGACCGCGAGCATAAAGTCCTTTTGTAGCCGCGCCAGTACCACGAACCTTGACTTGCTTGTTCTTGGACTTTGGCTTCTTAGTAGCTTTTGGTGTTTGCTTACGCATCGTATTCACTCCTACGAAATCTGAACTACAGCTTGCCCTATAAATCCAGTACCGACAACCGGCTTGACTGGCTCTATTAACGCTCTGCTAGCCGCATACTGATTGGAATCAGGACGTGGATCACGTAGCGCTTGTGGGTCATTAACAGGAAACTCCCCCAGCTTTAACTGCGGATGGTCTCCATCCCAACACTCAGGGCACGATTTAATGTTTGTATCGCGTCCCTTCTTGTAAACATTACGTAGCTCACGCAGTTTGTACGTAAAGCCACATACATCGCATACGCCGAGCGCTTTCTGACTTGACGCAAATCGATTGCCCATCTCAGATCCTCATAGCGCGAGGAACAAAACGAGCTGGTGTTTTTTCTCTATCTTCCCCCGCCGCTAAAGCAAATTGCTCTTCGTATGCTTGTTTGAGCATAGGCAAGCGTTCAGCAAGCTCCGGCACTTTCATGGCGATGTGGTATGCAAGACCTGCGACAAGACATGGGAAAAAGCGGAAGTTCATGTCTGAAGTCTCAGCACCGGCACCGGCGTCTTGAATGCGGCGGAGCCTCCAATAACGGAAGGTATAGTCGTTTGTGTCTGGCACAGGCCAAACGTTGATTTTAGGGTTATCTCGTAAGCGTTCTATCCACACTTGAATAGGTCTACCACGCGATAACTTGTTTGGGATAGATGCGTAGGTACTTACGCTAATACGACTTATCGTAAGGTCAGATTGTGTTGATTGGTTACCTGCACCTGTACGAATTACCTGCTCAAGAAGGTCAATGGTGTCTGCTGGCAGATCGTACTCAGACGTACCAGCAACGAGGCTTACGGTGCCTTCATCGATGGTCCACAGGTTGATCCCACGGTTCTGCCACTCAATGGTCATCAGGTTCATGGACCGACGTGCAGTACGCAAATCGTATCCAGAGCGCATTTCACGGCCAGCACGCTCCCACGCTTCTTCAGCGATCTCCGTGAAGTCCATGTTAAATGCGGTAGTACCTGACGTTGCCATTACTTTTTACTCGCAGATTTCTTCTTGGCTGGAGCTTTTTTCTTAGCTACAGGCTTCTTTTCAACGGGTTTTTTAACGCCCATTGCCTCTAGTTTAGCCTCTGCCTGCTCTTTAGTCATCAGGTCATACACAACAGTGACGTATGTACCGTCTGCGTTTTTAGTACCTACCTGATAGACCGGCTCTCCCGTAGAAAACTTTCCGTTTTGAAACACTTCCATTGTTTCTCTCCTTACGTATACAACGTCTTTTTACGTCTGTTATTCATAACAGCACCGCAACCACGAGCTATGGAACGCTTACCACGAGCAAGTCCACCCTCGCGAAACTTTACTTCCGCTTGTTTGGTGTTCTTGACCACAGTCTTACCTTTCTTGCCTTCCCGCTTCTTCTTTTTAGCTGTCGAAGAACGTTCAGACTTAGATAGGCTTTGGGCCTTACTTCTAGGCAAACATCGATCAGGGTTCTTTTTGTCTTTAGAAGTGCCGCACTCGCCTTTGATTTCGCCATCAGTACCAATGCGAACCCACTCTTGATCTCGCCACTTCTTCAACTCACCCATTACTTCTTCGCCTTTTTGCCTTTAGCACCCTTAGCATAATTAGGGTCTTTGCAGTATTTAGACGCCGCCATGTTTGCATAAGCAGACGGGTACGTATCAAAGGTGCGCTTCGCCCACGCCTTACCCTTGGCACATATTTTCCCGCCTGACTTATAGTAACGTCGCATGTTATCGCATCTTACAAGGACGTACGCCTTTACGTGCAAGACCTGCGCCACGAACCTTGCCGCCCTTGGCATAGCCTTTCTTTGTCATACCACCTTTCTTCATAGCTTTACGGGGTGCGGCTGGACCAGTACCTGTAACAGCATCCATAGCATCGCTACGCTTCTTTTTAGCTTTTTTGGCCTTACCTTTTTTATCAAGCACGCCCCGCCCAATCAGGACATCTTCCTGAGTGACTTCGCCATCGCCGCTTAAATCAGGCATTTTGCCGCCGCGCTTATAACCTTTCTTCTTCATCATCGTCATCTCCCTCCGCATAGAGATTGTCAAAAACTTGGTTTACATCTAACGTGTAGTCTAGGTCAGACTTACTGTAATGGATATGCTGAGAAGGCATAAAGTCTGGAGCGCCTTCTCCTAATTCAAACTGTGCTGGACGTGTAACGCGAACACGGTTATTTGGCAACGCCACTATGTTTCCTGTCCACTTCCCCGCATCTAACAACTCAAGCACGTGCGCTTGTTTGTGCTGTGCTGGGTCATCAGCGATATCGGACTCCGTATAGTCCACCGTAAAATAATACTTGGCTGGGTAGAACTTACCGTCAATCTTTGCCATCCACGGGCAAGGGGTACAGCTATCTAGCACATAAACACTGTGCGTATGTGACGGACAGTCCCACGGTTGAGCCGCCCAAACCGGCATAGGTTCAGGCCACTCTTGAAATGGTGTATCTCCGACAAGCGCTGTAATCGGCATACGTGCCCACATAGCACCGCCGTGAACGTTAGGCTCATCAGTATCGTCTGTCTCACAGCCAGTAAAAATGACCTGAAACGAAAGACAACGCTTAGGTATGGTGGTCACGGCGATTACCATAGCGTGTAAAAACTCACCATGATACGCCGTGTGGTTGTGCGTATATTCCCTACGAACCCAACATTTAAAGTACGGTATGTTTGACTGTAGGAACGCCATCAGCAGTTCCACTTCCGCAAACTTTTGTTGATGCGGCTGTTAGGGTCATTCGCTGTCTTTGCGCTAGTGTTGCGCTTCTTCATACCCTTCATGCGGGCACAGAAAGACTTACGCCGTTTAGCGGCCTTAGAGCCTTTCTTTAACTTGCTAGGCTTAGTCGTTACAGCAGTCTTCAGCTTACTGCCGGGGTTCTCCCGGCGGTAGCTTTCAACCCCTTTCTTGTTAAGCCCGCCTGACTCGCTCTTACCTTCCTTGCGCGTCCACGCAGGGCTTTTCTTAACCGAGCCGCCTTTCTTGTAGTAAGCCCGCATAGTATTTACCCATAGAACACTGTCATAGCAGTAATGTTAGTGAACGCACTTACGTACACATCTGATTGACACCGGATACCGTCATCAGGAATGTTGACGGAGTGGGAATCAGAAGCAACGAAGTCTAGGTCTAATACAGTGCTTCCACCATTACCATCAGTGATAGTAAGGCGGGGGCTTCCTGTAGTGCTCAAAACTTGCACTTGGCGAATACGCGCGGGGCCAACACCTAAAGATCCTACACCCGTGACGCGTTTGGACTGAACATCTGATCTAGGCATTGTTCACTCCTTATCCAGCGGATACAGTCAGAACACCTGAGTCGCTATACAGTTGACCTGCAACAGATGGATCAGACGTTGGAAGGTCTTTGAAGATGATGACGCTATTAGTACCGTCGTGAGTAATTGAGATGTTCTCAGTTACTGTACCAGTGCTAGCGGCTTTAGTGATGTCCTTGAAGCCATTCTCCGAACGGACTGGACCTTGGAAAGTAGTATTAGCCATGTGAATCTCCTGTCTCGGCTAGTGTCAGTCACGGAATGCGACTGTCAGGGATTCATTTTTTATAACACACAAAAAGAAAGGGGGCAACGAATGCCCCCCTCTAATCATTAAGCTCCGGGCGAACCGAAAATGCCTAATGGGTCTGACACGCCGAACGAGTAACGCTCACGAGCCTTGTAGCGGCTGTTGCCAGTATCAAAGTCAGCATCCATAGATGTAGACATTGGGGTACGGACAAAGTGCTTGAGGCCGTTAGGAACGTCAGTCATCAAGAACCAAGCGTCAGTATCAGTCAGGTAATGGTTAACAGTGTAACCCTCTGGGATAGAACCGTTATTGCGAATCGCATTAAGGTCGTTATCCGCAGTACCCACGCGACCTTCTGTTTCGAGCAAACGAGTTGCAACGAACTGAAGAGCGGGTGGAATTACCAGCTTCTTAGGCTTGGCGGCGATGAGAAGACCACGCTCGTCTGTCCAACCAGCGATCTGAATAACGGCGGCTTCCAAAGAAGTCTCGTTAAGATCAGCCGCAACAGTTGGCTCATTCGAGTTGCTACCACCGCTAACCAGTGGGTGATCGGTAGTGCAAAGTGCCTTACCGTCGCCGTAGGTCACACCAGTGTCAAACGCACTATTCAAGATAGTAGCGGCCTTGACCTGCTTGGTGTACGCCATAGCACGTGCGAGAGCCTTCGTATAACGAGCAGACAAAGAGTCATACAAGTTATCTTCGATAGCTTCCTCAGTGATTGAGAAGCCCATCGCGATGGTCTCGTGTGTATAGCGAGCAGTCCACGCTTCCTGAGCATTGTCATACTCAATTGCGGCACCTTCGTTTTTAACAGGTGCGGCTGAGAAGCCTGAGAGCTTGGTCTCTTCCTCAAACGAGCGATCTGAGGTTTCGGTTTCAAAGATTTCGGCGTGCTCTTCGCCGTATTTTGCGTACTCCATTCCAAACAGAGCGTTCAGTCCGGGAAGGAGTTCCTTAAGTAGCTGGGCGCGTGAAATAGCCATTGCTTAAATCTCCTTATACGCCAGTCGTGTTGTCGTACTGGTGACCTGCGTTCCACTTAACGTAAGCCTCAGTAAAACCACCCGAGCTGTTTTTAGTTTCCTCAACCAAGCCGACGATGCGGAAAGGAAGAGTGTTAGTAGTAGCGCTGGTGTGAGAAATCGCGCAACGAGAGTTGCCTGAAGTCGAATCACCAGTGTTATCTACACCTGCGACGTTAGCACCGATGTCAGTCTGTGCAAGGTCACCGATAGTAGTACCCGAAGATACAACAGCGGCCTTAAACAAAACGTCAGTCGCATCGACAACATATGCTTCGATGTCAGATGCAACAGTGCTAGCGGGGTATGACTGACGGAACACCTTGTAACCTAGGTTAGGATCGGTGTAGGTACAGCCAAGGAAAACACCCACGGGTGTCATAGCGGCATCGAACGTATCACGCTCGACAGTGCCTCCGGTAACGAGCTTCACAGCATCCCCATAAAAAATAGCTGTTGCATAGCCACTTGCAATTTTGAAGTGACGAGTAACACCTACGAAAGGAGAGCCGCTCAACAGTTTTACCGGAACAAGTCCATAAGGACCACTTACAGTAGGATAAGCCATTTTAAGCTCCTAAATTAAGTTCCGTTACCAAAAGTGACCTTCGTTTTTCTCTCATGAAAGAGAGGCATACGAGGATCGTTCTCTCGCATGAGGTTGTTGTCTACAGATTCCATCTGCGAACGTGTCTGCTGTTTGTAGTAGTCAGTACGTTCTTCGATGAGTTCGACTGGAGCTTTGCACAGTAACAAACCACCAATCACAACGTTGTCTTTGAACCTATCGTTCTCAATAGTGACCAACGTAATTTCTGGATGATCTGAAGCCTTTACGGGCTCCCAACCTTCACGCAGTTTGGAAGAAACATTTGTGGCATCAGTCGTACCTTGCGAACTGACTCTTATCCAGCGGAATTCATAACCCGGCTCGGGATTAGGTGAGGGTAGTACCTCGGGGCGCGTCCAAGCCTTTTTGCGGGTCGTCTTTTCACGAGATTTAAGCTCTCGGTCTATACGATTCTCAGCCATCATTGTTTCCTCATATCTAATGCAACCTGTTTGGCGTACTGTTCTGGGGTAAGACCTAAGCGTTTTGCCAACGTTAGCTGTGTTTGCGTAAGCCTAATTTTCTTAGGCGCTGTGCTCCGCGTAGCGGGGGCAACCACATTGTTGGATCTTCGTCTTACCTCCGGTTCATCCTCGAAGTTCTCGGGGAATACCTCTCGCATACGAGTATTAATTCGCTCGTAGTAATCGTCAGTTTGAGGGTCTACACCCTCTTTGACAAGCCTATTATGCAACCCTAAGGCGAAACTTGTCATTTCTTCATCTTCATTAAACCACGGATTCTCTTTTTGCCAAGTCCGTGTCTTTTCGTCAATTTGAACAGGCTGTGGAGCAGATTCCTGTTCAGGGCTATCAACGGGTAGCGTATACTCTTCTTGAGGCAGTTTAAACTCTTCGAGCTTATCAGCTTTGATCTTTGCTGTTGACAACCTATCCTGCGCCGCCAAAACCTTGTCAGAATCACCCGCATCGTACGCACGTTTGTAAGCGCGTTTCGCGGCGTTGATCTCAGCTTCAGCCGACTTCTTAGCATTCTCAAGCAGGGCAGTCTGGCTCTTGTACTCGCTATCCTTGAGCTTCTTGTTCTCTTCAACAAGACGTTGAGACAGGCGTTCTAGCTCTTCACGCTCTCTAAGCGCCTTCTCTTTCTCTCGACGCTCATCATGATATCCCTTACTAAAGTGCTGAATACGTCGTCGAACTTTCTCGGAGTAATCCGCCAGTTCTTCTTCCGTAACATCTTCTGGGGGGTCTGAAGGCTTACGATTGCGGTCGGCTTTTGGCGTATCGTCAACCACCTCAATCTCAAGTCCGTCATCAGAAGAATCCACCTCGCTTGGAGCCGGTGCTTCAGGTTTTTTAGCTTTAGTGTCAATGGTCTCTGCACTTGAACCCTCGACCTCGATAGTTAAATTTTTCTCGTTTCCGTCGTCATCATGAGGAAACTCGAACTCTACTTTCTGAAAAGGCATTGTCTATCTCCTATACTGCCATGATCCCACGGGGATCGGGAATTACAGCTTCAATAGAGTCGTCGTTCATCAAACGAAACTCTTTACCATTAACCTTGAACCGTGTGCCTGTGTTCATACGAAACATCACGTAGTCACCTTCTTTACACCACGGACCCTCAGGAAAACGCTCTTTATCAGCGTACGCCCCATCGCCCATCTCCAGAACTACACCCATGATTGACATGATGTATTCCTTTCGCATGGCGTCAGAGGTTTTGATTAGAGCGCTACCATCGTAAGACTCTTCAATATCAGGAAGAGCTACTAGCAGACGGTAGCCTACGGGTTTTGGGAGCTGTTTATCCCAGTCAGTATCGGAAACTTCTTCGCTAGCAGAGTGCAATCGTTCTGCTTGTGCGTTGATTTTTTCTTCCAGTGCATCAGGCAATTTTAGCGGCTGAGTGTTAGTCATCATCATTGTCCATAAAGTTACGCGAGAGGTCTTCTATGATTAATTTTGCGGACTCCAGACCCCGAATAAGTCCAACAACTTCTCTGTAGCTGGCGTAATCTTGTGGGACACCCCCCGCTACAAAAGTATGTGCAGACGAGACTTGCTCGTCGATTTTATCTGTAAGCACGTCAAAGACGGTTTTAGGCATTACTCACCTCATTTTGGTTGATCCGATAATTTCGCTAGTTCAAGATCGAGTTTCGCGGCGTCTTGTTGCGCGTCCATCTGAAGTTCTTGTCGATCCAGTTTGAGCTTCTCTGCGTCTAGCATGGCGTCCATCTGATCTTTCTGCGCTTTGCGTTGCAGTTCAGCTTGCTTAAGCTGAGTATCCTGCTGATCTTTAGCGGCCTTACGCTGGACTTCCTGTGCTCTAAGTTGCAACTCAGCTTGCTTCTGTTGCATGACAGGATCTTTCGCCTGTTGTTGAGCTTGCTGTGCGGCGGCTTTCTGCTTGTTACCTTGCATAAGCTGTGCGCCTGCCTCGGCTACGAGGCGCGACAGATCCACTTCGATCTGCTCTGGTAGCTCTTCTCCGGGCGGTGGAAGCGGTGCTCCCAACTTCTCTTCGATATCTTGGCGATATTGGAACCCAAGGTGTTCTGCAATGTGCGCCTGTAAAGACGCCATGATTCGCTTTGCTTGTGGGTTTTGACCGATCATAGCCGCAATCGAGGGATCCTGCATAAAGGATGTGTGCGCCGCGATGTGTGCTTTGTGGTCTTGGTAGATAAACGCACGTAGGGGTTTGCCCGTTAGTGCGTCCATGTTTTCGCTGACCGGATCGGTCGGTTTTGCGTCGTCCTTTGTGGGGACCAGCTTGTCGGCGTTTTTGACGCCTAGTACCTCGATCATCTGCCTGTGTAGCTGTGGCAGATCGTAGATCTGAGGCGCGGCTTGTGCCATCTGCAATACCGCTTGGTACTGTACGACTCGCTGGGCCATAGTGGATGAGTTCGGGTCGCTGACGGGGATCACGTCCACCATCGCATAGTCCATCTGACGTGCGCTCACCTCGCCACGGATCGGCTCGTAGCCGTACTCCTGCGGGGCGTACTCCGCCATGATCTCCTTGAGCATCTTGAACTCTTGCTTCATGGCATAGTGGACACGTGCCTGTACTGCCGCCATTGGCTTGAGAGTTCGCTCTAGGAGCGCAAGGGTTGTGCCTACAGGCGCGTTAGCCGACATGTCAGAGATGTTCATGTCAGAGATAGCACCCAGACGACGCCCTTCGTTCGTAATCTGGTTCAGAAGCGCAAGCAGTGTCTGGCTTGGCTCCTTGTAGGGAAGTGGCATGATGTTGTCGCGGATAGAGCCGCTAGGCACATCAACGTCTTTAAACTCGCCGGGTTCTATCGGCGTGTCATCACCCTTGATTCGTAGGCCACGAGACTTGAGTCCGCCGGGCAGGTTAGACAGCGTACCAGCGTCCACCAACTGCCGTATGAGCGACGTTCCCGCCTTGGCGTATCCCCCGATGATGTGGATCAATCCAAGGCCGTAGAAGCCAAATCCGGGGACGTAAACGTAGTGTACGAAGTGCTGACGCTTGAGCTGTAGCGGGTCTATCTCGTTCCAGTTTCGGCGTATCGCTAGGATCTCACCGCTACCACGCTCGATAGTCACCACGTAGGGCTTGGCGATGTCGTCCTCTGAGTCATCCAGACCCTCGATAACCATATCCACGTGCACTTCATACAGCGCATAGCGGTTGTCATCTGTAAGCGAGAACCCGCCCTCTTCTGCCTTACGCTCCTCAATATCTGAGTGGTAAGGCTGTGGCTCGTTAAGTTCGATGTCACGGTAGAACCCAGCCGCCTGTAGCTTACGCAACTCGTTCTTAGTCTTACGCATAACATGCGTTACACGCTCCGCAGTCTCAATATGACTTGCGCCGTAAGGCACGATAACGTCTTCTGCTGGGATATAGATAGCCGCCTGACGTCCCATATTGGGGTCGTAGTAAACCTTCTTAAACGCCGAACCAGAGAGTCCTAGGCTATATAAGAGTCGCTCGTGCTCAGGTCTGTACTCGACCATACGCTCCGTCAACTCGTAGTTCATGTCCGCTTTGACGCGTTGAGCGGCCTCTTCCTTCTCTTTAGACTCTTCCCCCAGAATCTTAACTTTTACAGGACCAGCGGCAGGAAACGTTTCTGACATGGTTTCGGCTTGGAACCGGATAGCCGCTTCCGCCAAGATCGTAGAATAGACGCCACACGCGCCTTCCCACGGGTCAGTACGCTCTTCGTACTTGAAGCCCAGCACATCCAGACCCTTTACAAAGGTATCCGCCCACTCTTTACGACCGTCAATATCTGACTCAATCAGGCCAGTCAGTTCGCCTGATATCTCTTGTAGGTGTGATTCGTCCAGTACCTCGGCAAGGTTGATGTCAAACGCCATCATGTCCTCGATACCCGCATCAGGGATCAAGGTGATCTCCATAGATCCATCATCAAGGATGACCGCTTCAGGGTCAATGATCTCAATTTCTAGCGCAGATCCACCCTGTTCAGCGATCTCATCCATGCCTTCTGGCGCAGAGTACATTCCTTTTTCTATAGCCATGTCCTAGCCTCTTAGTAATACCCGCCACTTCGACGTTTAAAGTACCGTGGTTCATCTGGTTCGTCCGTGGGCAAGCGGATAAATCCTCCCTGCCTGAATCGCATCAGGGCCATCACCGTTGAGTCCACGAGGTCATCATGGCTCATAAACGGAAATCCAGCAATTTCTTCTACGACCTCTTCAGCCCACCGCGTCGGCGGTACCCACACTAACTCTGACGCCACAATGTCCGCAACAGAGTTCAACCGTGCCATCTTATCACCTGAGCCACGGTGTGGTGTGTATTCTGACACGGGCAGGCCCATTCGTCGCATCTCTTGATACAGCGCCGTACCAGCGGACTTCTTCTCCACAATAAACGCATCGGGATCCCAGTCCTGATACTCCTCCATCGCCATCTGCTTCAACTCAGGAAACTCCATCCGCTTCTTGATACTGTTGAGCAGGATGACGTTGTACGCGTTAGTCTCCTCGTTGAGGAACACCCCCCAAGTCGTCAGTGCGGTGTAATCGGCACGGTTATGGGTCTCTGCCGCCGCATCCAGCGACATAATAATGTACTCACATGCGGGCGGATTGTCCTGCTCCCACACGTTCCACCACTCACGTTTGACGATCGACGCCTCTTCTGCGGTGGGTTGTTGCTGATACTGCGCGTTCCACTGAAACGTCGGCATAGATGCCTTGGTACGCAGGAGCGCCTCAAGGTCAAAGAACTCAGGCCACAGGGGTTTCTCGACGTACTTCTTCGTCTTCTTGTTCTGCACCTCTAGGATCGCGGGGAACTCCACCACCTCGTACTGGTCAGCACGAGCGTTCTTAGACATGTCGTTCGTCACACGCCCCGTCAGATCGTCCATGTGCCAGCGTGTCTGGATAATCGCTACCCGTCCACCGGGCATCAAACGGGTTCGTGCACCGAAGGTAAACCACTCGTATGCCTTCTCGAATACCTCGAAGTTGCCATTGATGACGTCTTGCTCAGAGTGAGGGTCATCGACCAGAAGTAAATCGGCACCGCGACCAGCAAGAGCGCTACCAATACCACACGCATAGTATTCTCCACCGACGTTCGTGTTCCATCTACCTGCTGACTTACTATCCTGCGCTAGCATTGTGGTAGGAAATACACTTTTGTATTGATCTGTGGCAATCAGGTTACGTACCTTTCGCCCGAAATCCACCGCCAGATCCGTGGTGTGGGACACCATCATGACCTTTTTATCGGGATTTCGACCCAAAAACCACGCTGGATAGAAGATAGAAACAAGCTGAGATTTGCCGTGACGGGGCGGTATATTGACGCAAACACGGTCTTTATCGCCCGATTCGATCGCCATCAGCATGTCTGCCAGTATCCGATGGTGCTTACCCACAATGAAATCCGGCATCATAAGCTGGCAAAACGCAATCAGATCGTTGTATGCGGCCTGATTCTCCTTCCTCGCGGACAATTCACCCGTGATTTTCTCGATTTCAGCTATCTCATCAGCAGAAAACGTGTCCAGATTGTCCAAAAGTGTCTGGATATCCTCATCTGAGAAGTCCAACACGGCTTCAGTCATCCGATAGCCCTAGTTCTGCGTCCACATCCAACGCATCACCGTCAATAATCACCGCGTCCTCGGCTTCTTCGGCGGGTTCTACGAGTTTTGCCAGCTTTGCACGCAGGCTTTCGCGCAATTCGTCCGTTGTTTTGTGGGTTATGGTGACTTCAGCCTTCTCTGTGAACAGACCTACGTCCGAAATCTTGCCCAACAACTCCAATGCACGGATTCTAACGCGTGGATCGGGGTTCTCGGTCTCTTCAATCAGCTTATTGGTCACCAAATGGCGCACTTGGGTGGCACTTTCCACTACGGAATGCCCAAATTGGGTCAAAATCCCGTGTGTTGCCACCAATGCGGCGGGTGGTAGGGTGGATGCACGCTTGTTACTGACCTTCTTCGAGGTTTTCTCGGGGTCATCAGCGTAGGCAAGGGTCAATTTAGCCGCGATGTTGTTGTCTTCAGCGGTCGGTTCGACCTCCAACCCGTGTTCAGCGAGCATAGAGGCAGTGTTACTCGCGGCTTCAACCCGAGTACGTAGATCGATACTAGGAACTTTGTCCGAAAACGGTACACCGACTTCGGGTTCTATCTCTAAAGACATGTTGTTTCCGCAGGTACTAAACCGTTAGTGCCGATTTATACCGCAGATCATGTTTAGGCACAATGGTTTACGTTTAGTCGTGGGTCTCATCCCAATGTAATATGCGGTGGCAGTTCGCACAGAGGGGTACGCACCGCTCCTCTGCCTCCTTTCTCGCCGTACGGTACTGCCCATTCGAGGTAAGCACGCTGATCTTTCGGTCATCTGGCGAAGGATCTATGTGGTGGAAATCAATAGCGGCAGGATGAGCGAAACCGCACCGCGAACATTTCTGCTCGCTTTTAAACTGATTCCATTCGGCGCGATACCTCTTGCGGTGTTCAGCGTTCCTAGCTTTCTGCTTTTCTTTGTTACGTTCGTACCATTCTTTGTGGTATCGCTTATGCCGCGCTTTCTTATCGCTTGCGCGTTTGTATGGCACGGGTAGCCCCCCAGCTACTATCCCGTTATACCTACTGTAACAAGTTATTATTTATTTGTTACTTGAAAATTACACACAAAAAATTTTTGCTACGCCGATTTCAAACAGTATGGGGGGTGTTCCCTATATAGAGGGGGGTGGGGGTGCCGAACTCAAAATTGGACTCTAAATTTGTGCAAATTAGTAATATATACGTTGATGGCTACGCGTTGCTGACGTCGGGGTCATAGGGGGTGGGTACCCCATCGGATATCACGTTTCGCCACGTTTAGTTAGGGAATTCCCTAACTTGTCAGATTATCTATTGATTCGTTACCACACATCATGGTTTACTAGCCCTGTCTTCGGGAGATAACCCCTAGACATCCATTTACGTCATAACAAGAGGATATATGACATGAGCAATTCAACAACTAACCCAGTGTTTGTTAACACTGAAATGAGCAAAGCAATTATCGAAGGGCTGAAGTCCAGCGATAAAGCTACCAGAGCTATGGCAAAAATCGCGGATCTAGCGGTAGCACAATGGGGCGATGATGCGGAGTTTCACTTCGTTTCGCATACGAAAAAACATTCACTGGCTACCGAAGATGAATGGACGGCGCTACGTGAATTAGTGGTCTCGACCTTTTCAGCCGCTGAGAAAAGAGTGTTGGCACTCCCTAAATCTGCGATAGGCGATGACAATCGGAAACATCGCAGTGATACTCAAAAGAAAATCGGCTCCAAGATCACGGACATTAAAAACGCTGTTCAGAGACGTGTTAATGCGGATAAGCCAAAAGATAAAAAGGCTCCCCGCGCTCCCGATGTCCGCATCCGCGATGCCGCGCAGGATATCATCAAAGTCTGCGAGAACCTCGAGGGCGATGCTACTTTCCGCCCTGCTGAGGTCAAAGCATTGGCCGAACAGATCATCCGATCTATCTAACCCATCGGGCCCTTCGGGGCCCTTTC
>Ga0213865_10000520_pt1 | contig 26089 bp, 23 predicted proteins | sample PICome_6_FD_160100 | JGI IMG/M metagenome (GOLD analysis project Ga0213865, IMG submission 160100) | Coastal seawater microbial communities near Pivers Island, North Carolina, United States - PICO282 | ecosystem: Environmental > Aquatic > Marine > Coastal | place: USA: North Carolina...
ATACATTTATCAACAATAGCATTAAAAACATCTGTAAATTGTTTTTGTTGTGGAGTAGCACCATCTCTATTCCACAAACAAAGTGGGTAGGTATAACCATTGATTTTACCAGTCTCTTGATTGGTATTGGTAGATAAACCAAAAGAAAACAACTTCTCTGTTGGGATACACAACTCACCAACAGTCCCATCATCATTTCTAGTACTAATATTAATTCTTTTAAACTCGATTTTTGGTACACTATCAGGAATTGAAGAACACACTGGTTCAGAAAAAACTACATTATTAACATCATAATTATCAACATTAATTAACTGGGTATTTAAACTTGAGGACATTTTATTATATTACAATTTATACTAATTTATAAATATTTAAATCAATTTTATTTTTTAAGGAATAAATAATAAATGGACGACTTAAAAACAGGAGATTTACTCTTATTTAACAACCATAGTGGAGGACTTTTCGGATTATTTACTAGTTTAATCAAATGGGGAACACACAGTAATTACACACATGTAGGTATGATACTAAAAGACCCCACATTTATCAACAAAAATTTAAAAGGACTTTATGTATGGGAATCAACATATAACGGAAAACCAGACCCACAAGACGGAAAGATTAAATTAGGAGTACAAATAACTCCTTTATACGAATGCTTAAATTTCGAGTCAAGAAGTGTTTTTGTCAGAAAAATTATATGTGATAGCGAAAAACATTTTAACGATGAAATTTTAACAGAAATACACAACAAAGTTTATGGAAAAATTTATGATATAGTTCCTGGTGACTGGATACAAGCTCTTTTTGGAGTAGATAATAATCCTCAAAAAACAGATAGATTCTGGTGTAGTGCATTAGTAGGTTATATATACACAAAATGCGGTATATTAGAAAGTGATACTGACTGGAGTATCCTTAAACCATCAGATTTTTCACTAGATGGTGAAAATATTAAATTAACCGGATATAATATATTGGAAAAATGTGAAACAAAAATTAATTAAAGATTGTTTACTATAATAATTCTAAAGTCATAATTTAAAAACTTATTATTAATTTAATAATAAGTTTAATTTACAAACAACCATTTATATTTAATAATTTTAGTTAATTTATTAATATAAACAATTACAATGCTGGCATCGCATTATCTTCTTGATTTGTATCAATGAAAGTATAACCCTGCCACACAATTCCTTTTTTATAAGGACCCCAAAGATTAACAAAGTATTCCTTGACATCATTTTTAATAGGAAGCTGCATGTTTGGAAATCCTTCTTTGAACCAATCTTTGAATCCAGCATAAATATCCCGCAATTTAATACTACTATTCTCAGACTCAATAATATTTTCTTCAATAAATTGTCTGTAAGTATCATTTTGTTTTCTATAAGTTTTAGTCGCTTCCAAAACCTTTTCTGGCTCGTGGATACAAATGACATTTTTATTCCATTCCAATAAATACCAAGCAAAAGCACAAATCATACCCGGAATCTTATTTTTGAAATCTTTGTCCATAGGAAATCGCTTTTCTTTAATTTGTTCTTCTAATGTTTCAGGACACGGCTGACCTGGTTCCACGAAAGTAGATTCAAACGGAATAACTCTTAAACGATTCCAAGTTGCTTTATCAGAATATTTAATCTTTGGTAGTTTATTACAAATAAAAGTAAGCATAAACATAGGAAAAACTTCTCTAGTTTGTTTTCCTTTTTCAAACAAATCTCTTGCCCAATAACTATCACCTCCCGATAATTTTTTGAGTTCTCCAATGTTAAGTTGCTCGTCTGCATCTGGTTCTTCCATAGTTGCATATCTAACAGGTGGAGCCGCTCTTGCTAATTCTGGATTAGCAGATCCAGTAGACACCTTTTTACCCGTAAAATATTGTGTATTAAATTTAATTGACAATTCACCCAACATTTTTTCAAAAAACGATTGAGTAATCGATTTACCATTGTCACCCTCGCCAGTCCACAGATAAATTTTCTTTTGTAAATTACCACCAATAAATATCTCTGAATAAGTATCCAAGAAATACTTTCGCACCGAATTATCAGGAAATATCTTTTGTAAAAAGTCAACTACATTTTGAACCTCTTCATCTGTTTCACTAAACTCTTTATAATCAATTGGTAATGATTTACTAATGAAATCTTCTGGTTTTCCTGGTCTAAACTCATTAAGATTCAAATCATACACACCATTGTTAAATGCGACAAGATAAGCATTTTGATCTAGTCCTTTTTTGAATCTAGGATCATAGAAAACCTCCATTGCTTCTTTCATTACATTGTTTTTAAATGTAGAAGATTTTAGATTACATGCCAATTTTCTAAGTTGTTTCTTTTTAAAATCATTTTGCATAGCTTGTGCTTTATCTTGGTCTAGTTTGTCATTGCTATTTAATTCATCATAATCTTTAATCAATAATGAGAAAATCTCTTCAGAAATTTTCTGTCTCAAGTAAACTCCTTCTTCTATCTCTTCCCAAATATGGTTCTTAAATTGATACCAAACTTTATTTGAAACCGAAGCACACACAAATTCAGTACCCCAAAATTCAAACATCGCTTTCGCGATGTCGTTGTGAGAACCATTGTCTAGTGCTTCTCTAATGTGAGTTTTGGCATGTTCTTTTGTAAAGCTTTTATATTCTTCTGGGCTATCAAGTTTAGCAAAATATTTGAGTGTGCCAATACTATAGTTTCGTGATTCCATTTTATCCCATAAACTACAACAACCATCTTCATTGTATTTGTCTGATCTTTGGGAAAATTCCAACCATAAATCTAATGCATCATCACAACCGTTACCGATGTTATATAGAATCCAACCAATTTCCATCCAGCTGTTGTATTCTTCCGCTCTGTAATCGTCGAGTAAAGGTAGTAATTTTCTACATAATTTCAATTCTGCTGCAATTTCAGCATCTGTATTTTCTTTTCTTTCTCGGTTTTGTCTGATGAAACTGGGTCCGTTATTCATAAATACTTTCTTTTTAAGTTCTTGTGTTTCCCTTCCATAGGGCACAACACTTAAAATTCTGGGTAAATATTCTATGACCCTGTCTGTAATATCTAGTTGTTCTTCGTTATCATCAAAAATTTTATAATTTCTAAACACATGTTCTATGTCAGTAGTAACTTGTCCATCATCTAGTATAATATGTGTAATTGTGTATGGATCCATATCTTCACTTTTTCTACATCCATAAAGTAGCCACGGATTTTTGAAAGTAGCTTTATCTACGGTTGAAGACGAGTCTTCTATTCCAAGATTTCTAAAACAATCAGACTCTTTTACAAGTTTTTTGACTCTTGGATAGATATGGCTTTCAATCATATCTTTTTCTAAAAAGATATAAGGAAACTGTAAATGAAATCCATTTTTAATAATACTTTCATTGGTACTATGCTGATAATATAATGGTTTTTCTAACACCACACAAGTTATATTTTTACTATCGCAATCTTCTACCATTTCTTGTAAAACATCTCTGTATATGTTAACAATAGTCATCAATTGGTCTTGGTTATAAATATTAACATCAAATTCAAAATCGATATCGCTTTCACGGACTTTGATATCGATGTCGACAGTTACTTGAGTTTCACCCCGTAAACTTTCACCAATACCAAACATCATGTTATCGTCTTGTAATCTTTGTTTACAATATAATTCCCAAAAATTTTCTATCTTTCGTTTGTTTAGTGCCATCTTAATTTTAGGGTGAATCATACTGACATGCGAGATTCCACATTTTTTATCACTTTTATTTTCAATTAAAAATTGTTTTAAATTTTGATGATTCATTTATATTATCTATTTTAAAATTATTTTATAAATCAAATTTAATTTTAAAATTTTATCGTTTGCGAGATATACATACATTATTGAGAATCAAATCCATTTCTTTCTTATCTGATTGCTTTTCTAAATATTTGGTGTAACAAGGGTACACAGTAGAACAAGGCATCTGAAAACAGTGCTTAGGGTAATCAGCCACTTCATCGTTGTAAGTTTTATAACAACTGTTGTAAATAGGTCTCCATCCAGCTTCTCTTTCAATTACTTGAGGTTTAGATGACGAATAATCACCACGAAATTGTCTAGTATAGGGGAAATGATCGTAATCAGTTAAGACTCCTGATGATTCAGAAAGTGTAGCATAGATAGGATAGGTTGAATTTTGTTTTAGGTAAATTTGTTCTTTGATATTTTCGTAATTATTTAAATTAATATCTATATTATCCATTTATCTTATCTATTTATTATTTATTATAATATTACCCAATCGTCTTTGATAGTTTCCGACAATCTTAAATTGTAAATGTTGCTTACTACACAATATACTATGTAAATGGCATTGTAGTAGGCATAATATTTTTTATAACTTTTATAGTACTTGTAGGATAAACACAAAGATGTATACGAAATGTACAAAATATTATATAACATTTATTTATATAACTATATTAATAAATGGAACATATTATACTTAAATTACTACAATTTCAAAACCAAATGAAAATATACCATTTTCAAACCAACCTTTATTCTAGACATGTAGCAGCAGATAAACTAGTTGAAAACATATCCGCCAAACTCGACTTAATCGCAGAAATACTACAATTTCAACACCCAATCAAACTTAAAAAAAATTCTGTAATTAAATTACAGAATTTAAATGATGAAGATATAGTAGAATACCTTAATGGTATGGTTACTTGGCTTAATACAAAATTTTTGACAAAAGTTACTAACAAACCAGAAATTTTAACAGTAAGAGATGAACTTTTAGGAGATGTAAAACAAACATTATATCTTTTTAACTTGAAATAATTAAAATAATTAAAAATATATATATATATAAAGAAATAATAAAATGGCAACATGTCCCGGAGAATTTCAAAGACCTTATGTATTAGGTGCCGAAAGATGCAGTGCAGAAAGTCCTATATGTCCCAGTGATCATCCCAATTCTCAAAGTGGTGATTGGACTGCAGGACCTTATCTAGGATGGTTTGAGGGGCCAAGAGTATCGTGTCAAGGTCCTGGTCCTACCTATCAAGATCATTGTTATGCAAATATACCAACAATTACTACACTAGAAGAAAAACTAAAATGTTGTTCTGGTGCTACTAGTGCTGATAATTGTGATATGAATTATTGTTATGTTACTGGTTCAGGACCAGGTACAGGATTATCATCAGATTGTAATACTTTAATGAGTTCATATTGTCAACAACCTGATGCTTCAGGTGTAGTTAATATGTTAACAGATTCTAATTGTCAAATTTTAAAAAAATCAGATCCTACTCTATATAATGAGATACTAAAGCAAGCATGTACAGGTAATAATTTAACAACAACAGCTTGTCAAAATTTTTGTAACCAAAAAGATTCAAATGGAAATAATTTAGGCTATTGTCAACAAGCTCTAATAGATTATTGTAAAAATAAACAACCAGGTACAAACGATCAATTGTGTGCTTGTTATTATCCTAATAGTTTTTATACTTCAATTCGAGATAAACTTTCTGCAGACTATAATGTCTCACCAACATTGTTATCTGGCCTTAGCGGTCCTAATTGTGTATACCCACCATGTGGTAGTGGAAATAATATTGCACCTTCTAAAGGTCAAACTTGTAGTGATGTAAATTTAACTCAATGTATTCAAGATGTTACTTTAAGTAATTCAGGTACTGTAACTAACCTAAATGTTAATCAAAATGCGACTGGTTGTACTACCCTCACTAAAAAATCTGGAGGTGGTACTGGAGGTGGTACTGGAGGTGGATGTCTTATAGGACAAAAACTCCAAAATGGTGTATGTGTACCAGATACTACTAAAGTACCAGCAGCAACTCCTTTTATCCAAACTACAGCTGGAAAAGTAACTGCCGGTGGTGTAGGATTATTATTAGTTATTGGAATAATATTCCTAATTCTAATGATAACTAAAAGTAAAAAATAATTACTATCTTTTCTTTATTATTAATATTATTGTTAATAATAATGCGGCACCAATTATACATAACAACACATACATATGTGTTTTTGTTATAGGAGGAGTAGGTACAGGTTTTGTGTTAATAGAAGACCAGGCAGTTCCTTGAGGTTTTCCTCCTGTACCAGGTTGCCATGTAGTAGTCTTAGTTAAAGGACCAGCATCAAAAGATACTACTCCTCCTGTAAAACTATTAGTTGTTTGATTAAAGATAGGAACATCTATACCTGTTGAATATCCTTGAGGTGTAGATGTTACCATTGCGAAATGACAATACCCAGGCAATCCCCAAGAATTTCTCATTTCCCAATATTTTACACCATTAGTTTCACCCCAACCAGTTAAAACCACAGCATGTCCTCCGATTGTAGTTTTTGTCTTAGGAATATAAATGTTAGTTGTTCCAGCATTTTGTGCCCACCAACTTTGAAAGTCTGAAGGAACTTGAAAACTAGAAACTACTGGACCCTTTGCCATAATTTCACTTTTAATAGCTTCAATAGTAGCAGCTGTATCTATGTTACCATTGTTATGGATCACAATTTTTTGGGTTGTACCTGGTGCTACAGAAAAATTTATTTTAGCATTATCACTTTGTAAACAATCATAGCAATCATTAGCGATATAGTCTTTAGGACAAATTGGAGCAACAAAGTTGTTGTAACCAGTACATATTGAATTACTATTATTAATATAATTTACACCTTTTGGATTAGAGAAAAGAGAAAAAGGCCAACACTTTTCTAACTTAATGTAATTTGATTCTAACCATTTACCAGCAAAAAAAGCATTACCTCCACAACTACATTGAGACTCAACAGGAAAATTATTACTAGGAAATAAATTAGGACCTCCACAACTAACTAACAAAAGAGCTCCAGGTTTTGGTGAAGCTATGTTATACTTTATAGCATATCTGTCTCCAAGAGCAGATGATACTGCTACTGCCCAACAACACCCACATAAACCTTGATTTCTACTACCATCTTCAATCTTATTTCCACCTGTGTTTTTCCAACTCCAACTAACTGGTTGAGTAGATGAGGCGGTAGATAATTGTGTTAAATGATAGGGATCCGCATTTTTTACATGGTCTTTATGTACATAATCTTTGACTTGGGTTTCATTGGGAATTTTACTTAGTTCTGCAGGAGAAGCAACTGCTTTTACATTAAAAACACTACAACTTGCAGGTTTCGGTAGTGTTTTTTGATTAACACATTTAGAGGCATTTTGACAACTCATTTATAATAACATAAATTAATATTTTTATAATTATCCTCTCTCTCTCCACTTAGATTTACATACTACACATTGAGCATAAACACTAGTACCTTCATCGCAACTACGATCTTGTTTTGTATAACTAAACACTCTCTTGCTATTACATTTTTTACACTGTAACACACCTTCTTCTATCTCAAACGGATTTTCAATAAAATCATCTTGTTCTTTCATTTGAGAAGAAATGTCACTAAAACAAATATCGTTCCAATAAAAATTACCATTTTTTAGTAATTCATAAATATAATTATTATCACTATTTACAAGGTACTTTTGCAATATTTCATAAATCATAATTTTGTAAACTTCATCTTGATTTTTATTTAAACTATTAGTTAAGCAAACTTGAAACACATAATTTTCAACAGCTTTAGACAATTCTGTGTCGCCAATTACACTATTAATTATATCGATATGTTTAATTCTATCTTGGGTGAAATCCATTTTGTTTTAAACTATAACAAACTACAATTTTCAATTTTAATTTTGGCATAAAAAAAACCCACTCTTATTGTAAGAGTGGGTTTTTAACTAACTAATAAATACTATGTAATAGAAAATTTAATACACAAATTTTCTATTAGTATAATTCAAGTTCATCTCGGCAATCATCACAATAACTATTACCGCAAAACATATGACAAAGTCTACAACACTCTAGATCGAAACAATCCCAACAAATATTGATTTGTTGTATTTGATAATCTATTAAACCACCACCTCTGCCATAATTAAAACTATACGAATCAACAGGATCAGGCATTAACAGTTTTTTTCTATAACAACATTCACAAAAACCATGGTCGCTATCAAAGTCTATTTTACATTTATTACACAATGTAAATTTTTTACCATTGTTTAATTTTACAAAACATACATCATCATTTTCAGTCAATACATTTTCGCAACTATCACACCTTGTTTCACAAATATCTAAACTTTTTTCTTTTGTTTTTGTTTGTTTACATTTTTGGGTAAAAACAGGAATTATTTCTGAGTTTGGTACCAACAACTGACTAAACATATATTCATCGATATGTAGATTATTTAGCACTACTCCACTCCAACTCGAAGTATCTCTTTTTAAATAAATTTCTTGATTACATTTATAAAAATTATAATTATCATTAAAAACTTCGGAAAGTCTTTGGTGTTCCACGGGAACGGATACAGACTGTGTGTCTGCGGACATTTCGCTTGAGGTGCGAAAAACCTGTGGTGACTGATGAGTAGACATAGTCAATTTACAATATTTATTTTTTTGAAAAACAATTTTATTTACGATTATTTAATTTCAATAATGTTATTTATTTATGCAACCATCTGTGTTTTAATTCCTGGATGATATTTATAATTTTCTACAACAAAATCTTGATAACTAAGATTGTCGATGTCTTGTAGTGTTTGTAAATTATTAATTGTAATAGTAGGAAATTTGTATGGTATTCTGGCTAGTTGTTTTTTAGCATGTTCTATATGAATATCATAAATATGTGTGTCTCCCATACTTAGATTGAAAAATCTTGGTTTTTTATTTGTAATTTGTGCAATCATAATTAACAACAAAGATGATGAAGTTATGTTAAATGGTGTTCCTAAAAAGGTGTCTTGACTTCTGTTATAGCAAAACATATCTAGTGATTCGCCTTCTACATAAAATTGTATTATAACAGAATGACACGGATACAACACACCTTCTCGTGATTGTGTTGGATTATATGTAGTTAATAAAATTCTTCTAGACATAGGATCATTTTTAATCAAATTTATAACATCTTTAATCTGGTCAACTCCATCACTATCGTTAGGTTTTATTGGGATTCCTTGTTGGTCTGTTATGTATGGGTGACCAAAGTGTCTCCATTGGTATCCGTACATAGGACCCATAACTCCTGTATCATAGTTTAAATTTTGGGAATCTAAAAACTCTCGAGTTGTATTTAGTTTCCATATATTAATATCTTTGTTCATTAATTTTTTTGTATCTGTGTCTCCTCTCATAAAAAACAACAATTCTTCTACTATCCCTCTTAGAAACATTCTTTTAGTGGTTAACATAGGGAGTACTCGATTGCTTAAATCAAATGTAATATGGTTATTGAATTTGGATAGTGTTGTTCCGTTTCTTGTTTGTCTGGTATTTCCGTTAAATACTATATTTTTGAGTAAATTTAGATATTGTCTTTCACCGAAACAACTAGTTGTTGGTTCTAATACATAGTGAGTAAATTCGTCGAATGTTTGTTTTTCAAGTATTACAAAATTATCAAGTAATTCCTTGTTAAAAAAGCAATCACAATTATATGATTTTTTCATAACAGACAAGTGAACTTTTTTGATATAGTAAGGTATGCTTAAACTATGTTCGTATATTTGTTTTCCGCCTGCGATAAATATTGTTTTGTCTTGAATGTATGGTATTTTACAGAAGCTGTCTATAAAAGTTACATCATTTTTTTTACTATTGGTTGATGACTCGAGATCTCGAGTCAAACAATATATTTTTCTGTTGTTTAGTTTAGGTAAACTGTTGAATGTTTTTCTACCTACTACCAATACATTATTAGTTGTTTTTTGTTTAAAAATTTGTAGTTCTTGTTTACAATTCCACGGTAGTTTGTTGTTAAGTCCTATACCGTTATTTTTATCTATTGCGATAATCAATTCTGTCATTTTAAATAATTTTTTGTGTTTTTAAGTTTCTAATTATTTATATTTAATCTAGACCCTTACTACCAATTAGTTGTTTACAAGATAAACATTGGCTTATTGAATCTTTTGTGTTTATAAATACTATAACTGCTAACAACATACAACTTAATAATAACAAATATGCTATTTCGTTTTTAATTTCACATGTATACATTTTTTCAAGAACATAATAAAATGATAATGAAAAAAGTAGTAATCTTAAAATTATACGAATCATTTATTTATTAAAGTTTTTTTTTATATAAATAAATGAGTTGTAATTACGATACTATTTCTAACTACAATAATGTGGTTAATAACTTTAGTCCTATAAAGGCACCCCAACTAGTACAGCAAGTTCCTGAAATGTTTGTAGTAAAAACACCAGCACTTGACATTAACAATTATGTTTTAAACGAAAATGTATACAAACAAGCTAGTCCCTACAGACCCTATAAATCATTAGGTTCTATTAAAAACTGTAGAAAATAAATATTAAACACTTGGTAAATTTTCATAATCGATTGCAATATCTATCATTTCTGTTCCTATGTTGGCTTTTTTTCCACAAATGATAGACGACGATACACCTATAGTAGGTTCTCTTATACCTAATTTAGCCGCTGTTAAGAAATTGTCCATAGTTTCTTCAAAACTAGCTTTGCATATTGGTCCAACTTCTTTTTTCCTCATAGTGTGTCTTGATATAGACGAAATGATTCCGTTGCTAGTCATGTTGTCTACTAATAGTTTAACATGAGTTTCATTGATTCCCTCCATAATTTCAAGAAATTCATTGATTAAAAATTCTCTTGTTGCTTCTATCCCTAGTATTTCATAGATGTCTAAAACATTGTTTGATGTTGTTTTTTCGAAATTAACAATATCAAGATTGAGTAAATCTTCGTAGCTGTTATAACTATTCGAAATTTTTTTAGAATTGAAACTATTTGTTTCAATTATCCATTCGTCTCGAGAATCTTTAATGTAAAATACTTCTGTAATACTAGGAATACCGCAAATATACAATATTTCTAAAATAGGCAACACATAGTCTTCTAGATAGTATTCATAAACACAAGACGGTTGTAGGAAAGGTATGCTTTCATTTGATATTTCAACCTCTGATGTATCAACAAAAATGTCTAGTCTTCCGACCGATAAAGGAGAAAATACCACATGTAAATCATCATACTCTTTCTCGATATTTTTTGCTATCGTTACGAGATCTAGTTTAAACTTGTAAATCTTGTTAATGTTTAAGTAAATTGTTATACAACTAGTTAAAGTTATAGGTTTATCATATATTTTTTCGTAGAGTGTGTACCAGTCTTCTCGCGATTTATTAACATAAATCTCAAAATTTTTTGTGACATCTTTAAGTGTTAATCCTACTATTTTATTATTTACAATGTTTCTGATTTCTTGAATAGTGTTAACTTTTTGATTTAGGTAAATTTTGTGATTAATTATACTTGGATTTTTTGATACATTTATGAGTTCTTGAAATCTAGGAAATCCTGTAGTCATAGTTTTCTCAGATTGTCCTGCTTTGTGAAATGTGTTAAGAGTGGTTTGAGTATTTTTCTCTCCAATACTTTGAGCACATATAATACCAACACTTTCTCCTGGATTTATAATACTATCCAAGTATTGCTTTTCCAACTCTGTCTTGAGTTCTGGGATTAATTCTTCATATATTTCTCTGCCTATTAGTTGCTTTTTAAAAGATTTTTTGTTTATATCGACTATTGAATTAGCTGTTTCTTCAGGAATATACGGATTAGGTGTTATAAAATTAAGAATATCATCAATGTGTTGATCTGTTAAACAAATTTTTGTAGTCATTCTTAATTTTAAAATATAAATCACATAAGTTTTCAATTTTAATTTATAATGTTTCTTCTACAATGTCAATCCAATTACAATTTTTAATTAAACCTAAATAACACCCAGATTTTTTTGCCTTTTCATATAAAGAGTTATTGATTTTACCACATTTTGTTATCAACATTTCACGAGACCATCTTCCCATATTGTTGTTTAATTCAATTATGTTTTTGGTAATTATATCTTCATCATAATTAGTTACTATTTTTTTCAGTTTTTCAACTAATTGTCGTTTGTTAATACGAGGTCGATTACACCTCTTACCTTCTGGTATATCTATTATAATATCAATCCATTTTTCCAATAATTTTTTAATAATATTTTGTACTACATAATTAACAGCCATATCACCTGTTACATTTAGTGTATTATTGACATCTATAAATAATCCATTTGCTTTTTGGTCTTCAAACGATTCAACATCGTACACTTCTACTATTATTTCACAATTGTATTTAGCATTTTTATCCATAATTTGTTGTAATGCTTTGATTCTATGTTGTCCGTCAATACATCTTATTTGTTTTAAATTATTTCTGATTACTTTAAAAGTACCTAATAAATAGTTTCGTTTAATTATTGATAATTCTAAATTATCTACATGCTGTTGATTGAGTTGTCTTTGGCAAGCCCACATTGATATGTTGTTAATAAAATCTCTTCCATCTACACGATAAATTGAAAAATATTGAGACTTGTGTATTTGATGTTTCAAATAAAAAGATTCAATAAATTCTTCTTCTGTGCTTTCATAGTCTGTGCTTTCATTGTCTGTGTTTTCATCATAATATGTTTCGTTTTGTGGCGGTTTAGATTCAAAATCATTTTGTAGTTTTAAAATTGTAGTTTCATTATTAGATTCATTATTAGATTCATTATTAGTTCTGAAAATGTTGAACATAATTATTTTTTGTAATATTTTTATTTAAAATTCAATTTTTAAATAATTATCAATATACCACTCTAATTTACTAGATAACAAAATAAATAAATTTAATTAATATAATATTATAATTAAATTTATTATATGTCTCTTTCTCAATCATTAAATAATCTAAATGAAGATATTCGTGAAAAAATTCACGATGATTTAGAAATAATAATTAAACCTAAATTTAATTTTTCTCGTGTTAAATACATGTATCCATATCATATTGATCACAACGATCAAATTTTTATACCTTTCAACTATGCAGTCACAAACATGAAAATCAAAAGAAACAAAACCGATGTTTTTTCTAAAAGAGAAATAGTTTTCAATACTAGTTTGAGAGACGAACAAAAAGTAGTCAGAAAAGAAGCTCTCAACATATTATCAAAAAACGGAGGAAGTGTAATCTTGTCAATGTATTGCGGTTTCGGTAAAAGTGCTACGAGTATGAATTTAGCTTGTAAGATAGGCTTTAAAACACTAATAATCGTAAATAAAATCGTATTAATTAAACAATGGGAAGAAGGTATCAATAAATTTATTGACAATGCAAAGATTCAAAAACTAACACCAAAATCAAAACTACAACAAGATACCGATTTTTATATTATGAATGCTCAAAACATAGAAAAGTTGGGTCACGAATTTTTCAGTGACATTGGTACTGTTATAGTAGACGAATGTCATTTGATTATGGCAGAAACACTATCTAGATGTTTACAGTATCTGTGTCCAAGATACTTGATTGGACTTTCCGCTACTCCATATAGACCTGATGGATTTGACAAACTACTAGATTTATACTTTGGAAAAGAAAACAAAATAGTAAGAAAACTACATAGAAACCACACTGTATATAAACTAGAAACAGGTTTTATTCCTACGATAGAGTACTCTATGAATGGTAAAATTAATTGGGGTAAAGTGTTGGATTCTCAGGCAAACAACAGCGAACGAAATGAATTGATTGTTTCATTAGTTAAAAAGCACAGTGACAGAAACTTTTTGATTTTGGTTAAGAGAATAGCACAAGGAAACCATTTGTATAAAAGGTTGTTAGAAGAGCAAGAAAATGTAACTACACTGTTAGGTAAGAAACAAGATTTTGATAGAGAATCTAGAATTTTGATTGGTACTTCTAGTAAAGTAGGTGTAGGTTTTGATCATTCTAAATTGGATGCCTTGTTGTTGGCAACTGATTTAGAAGAATATTTTATTCAGTATTTAGGTAGAGTATTTAGGAGAAAAGATGTAGAACCAATAATTTTTGATTTAGTAGATGATTATACTATACTTAAAAAACACTTTAACACTAGGAAAAAAATCTATAAACAACACGGAGGAGAAATAACTACAATTAAACTAAACACAGAATAATTATTTTCACCATGTAGCATTACCATGTAGCATTACCATGTAGCATTACCATGTAGCATTACCATGTAGCATTACCATGTAGCATTACCATGTAGCATTACCATGTAGCATTACCATGTAGCAGGATGGGTAAATTCTGGCTTCATAGTGTTTAACTTACAGAAACATTCATTTTTATAGTTTGTTATAACTATACATAGTAAAACAACTATTATTATAAGTAATAAAAGATCTAGTATATTTTTATAAATATTTTTCATTATTTATAAAAATAAAAGAAAAAATAAAGAAATGAAAATAATACGAGAAATAAACATAACACGACAACAAGTTTTAAGACGAAGTTTACTTGTCTTTTCTGGAGGATTATTTGTGTCACCATTTATTTTAAATGATAAATTTCTAACCTATATAACTATTCCTTTATTTTATTTTCTGGGTACATATTTTATCTTGTATAATTTTCCGAGTATAATTGATACTTTACATAGTAAACCTATACACTATGAAGATTTACTAATTTCTTATGATAACAATCAAACTTTTAATAATAAATTTCAAAAAATACATAACTTGTTTATGTCTGCTATCTTATCTGGATTAGTTGCTTATTTTTCCGAATATATTATAATAAATGGATTTCACTATAGACCTTTAATTGAGTTGTTTGGTATACTAGGTGGTAATATACTTTTATACATAAAAGTACAACATATGCTAGGTAAATTGTTGTTGTATACACTATATTTTTTAAAAAAAAATGAGGTTAAACGAAGGTTGTCTGATAGTAGTAGATTTGAATTACACGATGATGAACAAGATGGAATAGAAATTCCTAAAAAGCGAAAACTTTCTGATGTTGACGATGAATATGATGAAAATGAATATGATGTAGTTTAAATTAGTTTACTTCTATTTTAGTTTTAATTCCCATCGCATTGAGTTCTTGTAATAAAAGTTTGCTTGTATATGGTATGTTAGTTTCAACTATATCATCTACTTCACAAGATTTACATTCTGTTTTTGTATTTGAGAAGTTGTTACACTTTCTACATATACTAACAGTGAATGGATCTGATTGGTAAAACAATCTTTCTTTCAAAAAAGCCGAAGTTCCATGACTAATCATACAATCTCTTTCCATCTCTCCAAATCTCAATCCTCCTTCTCGAGATCTTCCTTCTAGAGGCTGTCTGGTAAGTGTAGTAATAGGTCCAGTAGCTCGAGCATGAATTTTATCTGAAACAATATGTTTAAGTCTTTGGTAATAAACAGGACCTATAAAATACTGCCCCATAGGCTCTCCTGACATACCATTATAAAGAACTTCATTTCCATTTGGACAAAAATTTTTTCCAAACAGTTTTTTACATATTTTTTCAGCTATGTTTTCATTATTTTCTGAAAAAGGTGTTGCATCTCCAAATGTTCCAGATAATGCTGAATATTTACCTAGAACAGTTTCCATCAATTGATTAATGGTCATTCTAGACGGAATACAATGTGGATTAATAATAATATCAGGTGTTATACCATCTTGTGTAAATGGCATATCTTCTTGTGTGTACACCATGCCACAAATTCCTTTTTGTGCTGCTCTAGAAGCAAATTTATCTCCAACTTCTGGTATTTTAATTTTTCTAATTTTTATTTTAACAATTTTGTTTCCAGTGCTGTCTTTGGATACAAAAATGTTATCTACAAATCCTTCTTCTCCTTTTTTAATAGTCAAAGAAGTATCTTCTATCTCTGTTACTACATCTTTATTTTTCTTGACAGTTATTTTACCAATAATGACATCACCTTCTTTTACAAAAATATTTTTGTTTAAAAGTCGTTTTTTAACAATTCCATTTTCGTCTAAATACCCATAATTGTAATTTTGTTTTCTGTATTCTTGATCTGGTATACAAAATTGTCGAGTAGTGCTTCCATTTTTAACCTCGGATTCAACATGTGTTCTGTAAGAGGTAATATGGAACAAACCTCTCTGAATCGCACTATAATTCATAATAATTGAATCTTCTTGATTAAACCCTGTATAACAAGCAATCGCCACAATACAATTTATTCCAGAAGTCATATAGTTAAAACCCATGAATTCTGCAGGTTTCGTACTAACTAAAGGTTTTTGTGAAGTTTCAAGAACATGGACTATCGTATCTGTACGATTTTTATATGATAAGGCAAAATTGCTAATTGCTTGTTTTCCCATAGAAGATTGGTAACAATTTCTAGGAGACTGAGAATGGTCAGGAAATGGAATAATAGATCCCATCACACCCATCATCATAGCAGGAGAAATCTCACAAAAATCGCTTTTGTATAGTTCTAAATCTTTTTGATTGAAAGCGATTACAGAATTGTTAACTTCATTGTTGTCGACATATGTAATTAAACCTTTTTCAACCAAGGTGTCCCAATCAATTCCATCAGATTCTTTCATTAGTAATTTGTTGTTTTCGACCCTAAACACTGGTCTCAAAAGTCTTCCTTCATCTGAAAAAATAAGGATTTCATCATCTATGTCGTAATAATTGATAGACACCTCATGAGGTATAAGCCGTACTTTTCTAAGTTGTTTAAATTCTTGTTGAAATAACTCTTTGTGGTCAGTATAACCTATAATGGTTCCGTTTAGCAACACTTTAGTTTTATCATAGTGAACCGTGTCTGTGATTAAATACTCACTATTATTTAAAATATCTTGAATAAGTATTTTGTTTGACTTTTTGGAAATTACAGTTAAAAACGATAGATTTAATACAACTCCAACTGATTGCCCTTCTGGTGTTTCTACAGGACAAATAAACATGATTTGTGAAGGATTGATTTGTCTAATATTTATAAATTTTGAATCTTTCCCCATTGGAATATTAATCCTTCGTAAATTAGATAAAGTAGCACCATAAGACAATCTCGATAAAATTTGGACTACACCGACTCTAACATAAGCATTAGAGTGTATTCCCCAAATTCCAGTTGCGAAACACCTACCAAACCCTTTGGTAATATCATTTATTCTAGGTATTATTGTCATTATATGTGGAATCTGCTTTTTTTTAAGAAGCAAAAGAGTTATTACATTAATCCAATTTTTGAATATCTTTTTAAATAATTCATAACAAAGAATACCCGGTGACTCAACTCGTTTATTAATGTAGTTGTCTCGGTCATCGACTTGTCTTTTACCTAGAAATGTGTTTAGTGTTTTTTGTAACATGTATAATATGTAATTTATTTTCTCGGTAGCTGTAGCCATGATACCTAAGTGTGGTAACAATTCATTTTCTACTACTTGTCGTGTGTAGTCTATACTTTCTTGCTCTTTTTGATGTAATAATAAGTCATTACTAATTAACTTTAAAGCATTGTATTTGATTGCTTTATTTTCCCACTCTAGTTGTTGTTGACTAGACAAGTTTTCCCATACTAGGTCAATATCTTGATTGTGATTGTTGAAAAAATCTTGTCCACCATCATTAACTTTTACACTACAAGATTTTTTGAATATGTTTCTACAAATCTTGTCAATTCTTGAGTCAGATATATTTAGATATGTTTGTAAGTTATTTAGTTGAGTGAAACCCATCGCATATAACAACACACCAATTTCTATTTTAGAGTTAATATAAGGTATGTTACAAAATACATTGTTGTTTTTTATTGTTATTTTAATAGAAGTAGAGTGTCCAGTGCTTTCTGACATACTTCTTACATCACAAATAAACTCATCATTTTTTGTTTTTAAAACTATTGGTATGTTGTAGTTATTTCTTAGTTGAGAAATCAATACTCGCTCTTTGCCTTTATATATAAAATAACCACCATTATCGTATTCACATTCTTGTACTTTAATTCTTTGTTGCCGAGTTAAATTTGATAAATTACATTTCATTGACCGTAACATTATAGGAACACGACCTATTTTTACTTTCTTTGTATGCTGAATTACAGGTTCTTTATCAACAAACTCTATTTTTTCAGTGATATCTACATAAATAGGAGAATCATATGTAAGATTCGAATTTCTCGCTTGATTAGGATACAATTTTTCTTGTTTACGAATATCAGTCATAATTTTTGGAGGCGGTATATATATGTTACTAAAATAAACACTATACTTACTATATAATGTGTAAAGTTTTTTTTCTGGAACAATAACAAGAGGAGATTCAGAAAGTATTATCTTTTTAATACCAAAATAGATAAAATCATTAAAAGAATCTATTTGGTGACTAATTATACCTTTTTTATCAACATAGTTTTCAATTAATTTCCATATAAATTTTTCAGATAACATACTTAATTAATTAAGTAAATAAAAATAATTTTTTAATTTTATTTTTTTTGAAATTAAGTATGTCAGTTGTAAGATCATTAACAATTAATAAATGGCATCATGGACTAAAAAACATGATTACATACCCTAAACTGAAATCAATAATAATATATCGTTTTTATGAAAATAACGATAATAATTCAAAGACTATTACCCAATTTAGTCTTGTACGACTAAACAAGAGCATATTTGGAGTCACCAAGGTATTTACTGACAACAAATTAGAAACATCTACATCATTTGAATTTCAAGAACTCGACTTTATTATCGCAGATAAGAATTACAATGCCAGTAGCTTATCTGAGTTAACCGACAATTAATTTTTCAACAATGTTTATGTATAAATATTCATCTTCGCACCATAACGGAACTTCTACAGGAATATTTTCTCTTCTCTTTTGATTAATATTATTAGTTACTCTGTCTAATATAATATTAATTGATTTATTTTTACAACCGCTAATTTTATAACTAGATAAAATAGTTTTACACGGTTGATTTGATACACTTGATCCAAAAAAAATACCAAGTCTTTTGTTATTAATTTTATTGGTAAACCAACTTTTCAACAAAATATTGTTTTTGTCTTTTAAAAACATTTTATATAACTTATAATTATCAATACATAATTCTTGTTTATTTCCATATGAAATTCCATATGTAATGTTGTCAGAGAAAGCTTTACAAAACTTTGTCACTAATTGTTCGTAATATAATTTGTTTATGTCTATATCAACATATAATAATGTTTGTAAAATTTCAACATAATATTTAATTTTTTCTATAGGTAAAGCTGTTTGAGTTGCGATTAATTTTGCTTTTTTTATATCTTTAATAATGTCATTAATGATATCATTAAAGAATATGATTTCATAGTTTTCGTACATTTATTTTTTTAAAATATATTGATTTTTTTCAAAATTATTTTAAAGATATAATAACAATAAATATACGAAGAAATGTATAATTATTTATTTGCTATTTTAACTTTTATGTTTTTAATGATTAAGGTTTTTAGTATCGATAGTATTATCTACTCAAAATACAACAGATACAAAACTATAGTAAAAGTTATCCCAAAAAAACAAGTCTTTAATGTTGTTAAAATGTTTGTTGGTATTGTAGTTACCACAATGTATTATAATATGTTAAATTTCTTGTTTAATAATGTTAAAAAAATTAGGTTCAATACTTATGTTGTTACATATACAATTAATGGAAAATTGTATAAATTTGTAGCAAAACCTACAAGAGGACCAAGTCGTGTAGTTCAAATAAGTAACGAAATGCAACTTGATGTCACAGATGAAATTTTACCTTACATGGGACCAAATTACGATTGGTATGGTACCAAGTTAAATCCAACCTTTTTCAACTACACGACACTAGTATTTGAATTTAGTAATGGATTAGAATATGTATGTAAAGGTAACGAGTCTTTACTAGACACCGTTCAACACATGAACAAAAGAAATATTGATTAATTTTTGTTGTATTATATAACATAATACAACAACAATACTTAGATACTTAAAAGCACAGTGTAAACTATCTCATTATCTGGTTTTAAATATCCCATTATTTTATGATTAAAACTTTGTGAATTACGATTTTTTATAATTTTTTTCTGTATTATCGTGTTACTATCAATAAATTTGTACAAAATAAAATTTTCATTAAAATCCAGTATTTTATCGTTTGTACCATATTTATTAATTTTGTTTTGTTTCCAATTACTAACAATGTAGTAAGCATTGAAAATGCTATCGGTATTTTGAGCTAGATAGACTCGATTAGAAACCAAACTGTTTTTGAAAAAGTATGGTGTTTCTATCATCAATACTCGATCAACTAACTTGTTATCTGTTTTCACATCTAAAAGCAAATTACTAATTACATCTTCTCCATATAAAATTATCTGATCAGGATATTGTTTAAAATCGGAAACATCACTAAAATAATTTGGAATTGTATTTTTTTTGTGAAAATTTAATAAACCATCTCTATCTCTCTTAATTTTTATCTGTAACACATAAACTAATCTTTTAAGTGTTTCCCTACTATCTACTACTAATCTATCATTAACAAACAAACTAGGATTATCAACACTAAAATTGTTAGCTATTTCACCATATATAAAATTACTATCAACCTGAAATGTTTTATCAATAAAACTAGAAATTATTTCTCGTGAAATCACATTGTCTTTGTCTCTAATGTACAAAGAAAATAACCAATAAGTGTAATTTACAATACAATTCGCAATTTTTTTGCTTTTCTTAAATTCCGATAAATAAGAACTATCAGACACAGGATACACTATGTCTTGTATTTTTTCATCTACATCTAACAACTTTTCATTACCTGAAATATGTAAAGTTATCATTACATTTCCTAGTTGACAAGACACTTGTGTTATTTTATCTTGATTATGTTGAGATAAAACTTGAATATCTAAACTTCGTTGTAATTGTTTAAAAGTTTTTAAACAAAGTGTTTTAACAGACCATTCGTTATTCATAGTTACATTTAGCGGTTCTATAGGTTCAGTAAATATTGAAAAAGTCGATTGATTAAATCGACACATTACCATTCTTGATTTACCATACCAATCAATCGACTGCGATAACACTTCAACTAATTCATTTTCAATAGGGAAATCAACTTTTTTAACCGGCTTTGACATTACATAAGATTTAACTAACTTATTAAATATTTTTCGAGTTGTTTTTACATACTGAGAAGTATTATCAAATCTAAAAATTTGTTCATCAGTGGTCTTGTTACATTTTAGTAATAATTCGCATTTAGCAGTTTTTAAATTTTGAGATTTACCTCCTATATGTTCATACACAAACACACTAGAATTATATTCTACATTTTTTGATAAATAATACTTTTTATATTCAGGAGTAATCAAGTATCCATTGTTGTTTTCATCTCTATTAAACACGAAAATATTTACATTAAATTGGTTTTCCAACAATGGAATGAAATATTTGGGTTCAAAATAAACTTGACTATCAGATATCATTTCTATAATTTTTTCAATACTTGTGTTGGGAAATTGCTGTTTCAACATTGTGGCATTTTGGTTGTTAGCAATTTCTAATCTATATCTATCGATGTATTGTTCTTTTTCTTGTTTTCCAGCTAATCCCAAAAAATCTCGATCTACTATAGCTTCTAATACACACTCTATTAAACTATTATTGTGTGTAAATGTACCTTTTCTCATCATAACACTATCTCGTTTGTTAAATAAAGACTCTAAATTTTCAGGTACCTTTCCATAAGCATTTGGTTGTAGCATTTTGTTAGTTTTAGCAACAATTTGACCAAAATTTCCTTGTTTACTTTCTTCATTATAGTAATACTGTCTGTAATAAGAACCTTGTTTGTCTTCTGGATTTTTAAGATAACAGCAAGGTAAATAATCAATCAACTTTTTATTGTCAAGTGTATTTAATGTTAAACCAGGATATTTTGCCGATTTGTGATGATTACAAACATAGTTTCTTGGTTGTAATCCATTTGTTTCTTGTTTTGGGAACTTCATAACTTGTATTCCGTTGTTTATAAATTCTTGTACTTGTTGATCTTCTATAATTTTTGGTTGTCGAGTACATTTTTGTGGATATCCACTTGCGAATAAATCAGGTTCTATATCTTTGAGTTGTTGTTTGCTTTCTGTTTGTTTAATTTGTTTAACTACTCCTACATTTTTAGCACCTAGTTGTCTGTATATGTTAGCAATGTTTTTTGATTTCTGATTATATAATGTTAGTACTTTACCCATAAAATTTTGGAAAAAATCAAGATACTCAGGTTTTTCAATTAAAGTTACTTTTACACGAATATAATAACTAGGTAGTTTAAATATACCTAAATGTTTTCTAAGAAAGGAATCGTTTCGAGTTATTGCTTTTTGGGAAACATTAGCATTAATGTTTCCAATAAACGGATGAACAAAATGGATGTATACACTATCCGTGTCTTTACTAGCTTGTTGACTTTCATCAATATACAAGAAATCGTAAAATAAAGGGTCATTCATTATTAAATCAGCTAGTATAAATTTATCTATTGTCATATCTGGAAAATAAAATACTCCTTTGATTTCACTTTGAGATACATTACTAATGTTGACTAGTTTTTTATCAGGTATAGCTATATTACTAGTAATACGATTTATCATTTGTGTTTCGTCTATGTTTAAACTATTTACAATCATTTCACAAGAACAATCAAACGACAAGCTATCTAAGTTATATTCTATGTATCCAAACATATAGTTGTTTGGATCATTGTCTCTACTATCTTTTTTATTTAAAATTCTAAACAAAATTTTATCTTGTAGAGACAATTCCCATTCTATTACAACCTGTGTTTTATTTGTGATTTTGTAATAGTCACTCAAAGAAATAATAGGTATAGTGTTATTAACAAAAAACAAATCAAAAAATGTGTAAATGTCTTGATTATCAAGTTTTATTTTAAAATTAAGATTATAATTTTCTAACTCAAAATCAGTAACATTATATTGGTCTCTAGCAATATTTCTAAATGTCTCTAATATAGCTAAATCTTGTTTTGCTATTTTTTTATTGTTTGCTATTTCTGTTTGTAATCTTTTATCGTATGCTTTTTTGTTCTTGATTATATCTATTACATTTACAGATATATCTGTTACATTTTTTATTTCTTGTGTTATGTCATTGACCATCAAAACTAAAAATTGTTCGTCTAAAGTTTGTAATTCTGTGTATTCTTTTTTATTAAGTAAATAAGGGGTAATTATATATTTTTCTATATCAATCAATTCGGGTAACTTGTCTTTGATACTCATATATAAAACTGAAAAATCATCAGCATTTATTATTTCAAGATACAAATTTTCAACATTTAGATTAGTATCACTTGTAATTTTTTCAGGAAAATCACTAATATAAATGTATTGTGGTAATGTATCTTGCAGTGATGCGATTCTTTTAATTATAGATACAGAAGTGTCTAAATCATAAGTCACAAATAAAGTATCATCATTATTAATTCTGATATTTTTCATTTATTTATATAAATGTTTATAAATAAATGAAATTTAAAAAAAAATTTAGTTTTCACACTAGAAAAAAAGAATCATACAAAATACGACAAAAATATCCAGAAAGAATACCTGTAATCGTAGAACAACCCTATAATCCATCATTACCAACCCTCAATAAACATAAATTTTTAGTTAATCAAGACATGACAATTGGTCAGTTTATATATACACTAAGAAAAAGAATAAGTCTAAACCCAGAAACAGCAATATTTTTATATGTTAGTGATTCTTTTCTACCAACTACAAACTCAACTTTGTTGGATGTATACTACAATTACAAGGATGAAGACGGATTTCTGTATTGTACACTAGTAGGTGAAAACACATTTGGGTATTAATGTGTGTTTAATTTTTCATATATTACATCTACTAATTCTGACTTTCGCAGTCGACTTATTTTCTTAATGTTGTTGTCTCGACACATTTTTTTAAGTTTTACAACAGTTAAAGACATCAATTTGTCTCGACTTATTTTATCAGATTTTATTTCAAGATTTTCTAGAGATTTTGAAATTTCATCAATACAATTATTTGCTTGTTTATTAGTTATTAATTTGTCTACTTCATCAAATTTAGATTCCATACATAAATCCAATATTTTACGAATAAGTTGTTTATCTATTTTATCAGGGTTTGACATTGTTTATTTATAAAAACTTTGTATTTAATTATCAATTTTAAACATCATTTTTAACCATCAATACAAACAAAATTTTGGCATAAAAAAAACCCCTCTTTAATCAAGAGGGGTTTTTTTAAACACATAAAATATACACATAAATATACACATAAAATATACACATAAATACATTAATTTGATAATTCAGAATAACAGTGAGCAAAATGACAATTATTACCAAATTTACACACCACATTATTTATTATCGAATTACACATTCTGGTTTTATAGTTTTTAGCCTGTTTTGTTTGTGTATAAGGTTTCACACTCAATTCATCGAAAGAGTGAGCAAAGTTACAATTATCACCAAATTTACACACCATATTATTGATAATTGAATTACACATTTTAGTTTTATGCTTAGATTGTTGTACTAAGTTTTGTGTTGAATTTTTTACTAACTCGGATTCAGAATGAGCAAAATGACAACTATCACCAAATTTACACACACCATGATTTAGAACAGACATACACATTCTAGTTTTATATTTAGATTCTTCTACTAAATTTTGAACCGAGTTTTGTATCAACTCAGATTCAGAATGAGCAAAATGGCAATTATCACCAAATTTACACACAACATGATTTAGAACCGACTTACACATTTTAGTTTTGTATTTATTTACAGGTTTAGGATCTGTTTTACTCTCTTCTACACTTGTTTCTACACTTGTTTCTACACTTGTTTCTACAATTAATGATTTGTCAACAATAATCGCTTTAGGTTTTGTATAAAATAGTGGGGTTTCCCAAGCAGATGGCTTGGGTTTTGCCACAAACAATGGTTTTAACCAAGCAGATGGTTTAGGTTTTGGTAAAATGATTTTAATCTTAATAGAATTTAATACTTTAATTGGTTTGGTTTGTTTTTGTTTAATAAACATATTTAGTGAATTTTTATCTTTATGTTCAAAATACCTTTGAGTGTAGTTGTTTCTTGTCTCATTAGGATGAACATAAAGACAAATGGTTTCATTTACATTTTTATATTTGTTATTATTGAAATAAATTTTCTTACATCTCATTCCATACTTACAAACATTTGGTTGTTTAAATTCAGATATAGTGTGAGCAAATATACATTGTTCACCATACTTACAAGTAGTCAACTTTTTACATATTATATTTTTAATCAACTTTTGTTGATTGTCTTTAATAAACTTTTTTTGTATCATACTAGTTGTGTTTATTGTATTTTTTTGTTTCTTTATGTGTTTAGTAAATTTAGTATCTTCGATTTCATGTTCTATTTCTGAAAATACTTTTTTATTATATTCTTCAATTTCTTTAGTTTCTTCTTGTTTTTCTTCATTAAAGATATTGAATATTTCTTGTTTCTTTTCTTCTAGATCTTCATCATTTTCATCACTCATTAAATCAACTATCTCTGTCGAAATGTCTTCGTTTAAAATTTGTTTGTCAATTTCTGAATAAATTGACAATTTTTCAATTTCTTTAGGCTTTACATCATGTTGAATAAGACTCATAATTCTTTGTTTTTCTTGTTTCTTGAGTTGGTTCTTTTTTGTTTTTTGTTGTAGTGTTTTTTGTTGTTTAATCTTATCTAATCTTTCTTTTCGTTTATTAATCTTTTCGTAATTCTTCTTTCTTTTCAACCAATTCTTCATTTCTTGTCTTTTTCTTTTTTCTTTTCCCAATTTTGATTCTTTTGGCAAGGTAAGTTTAATCTTTTCCCACTCTTCATCATCAAGTTGTTGTTGTAGTTTTTCTTTATACATTTTTTTTGTAGTTTTTCTTGCCTC
>Ga0213865_10000521_pt1 | contig 26070 bp, 16 predicted proteins | sample PICome_6_FD_160100 | JGI IMG/M metagenome (GOLD analysis project Ga0213865, IMG submission 160100) | Coastal seawater microbial communities near Pivers Island, North Carolina, United States - PICO282 | ecosystem: Environmental > Aquatic > Marine > Coastal | place: USA: North Carolina...
CCTGTGCTATTTCTTGTTATTGCACGTCAGATTTTAAACCGCCACGTCGTTCTTTTAGCTTAGGCGAATTAAATATTTTAACAAAATCCTTTGCAAATTGTGGTATATTCATAAAAGCAGCTGCAGCTTGCAATGGGTTATTATCAGTATAATTTATAAAGTTTATTGTTGATAATAATTGTAATAAAGCTGATCTTCTGTTAAAAAACATTATTGTACCTACAGAGCCATTTAAATATTCGTTAATAGCTTTGGTAAACTTATCAGTAGATGTTGGTTTATTAGAACCAGTTTCCATTCTGTATAAAACATTTTCTAACGCTTGTCTAATGTTTTTGCCATAGGCGGCTTCTATTTTTGCTAAGTTAGAATTACTAAATATTGTATTTTTATTTTTTATAAATTCATTTAGGAATCCTTTCCTGTTAACATTTTCAGTTAAATCATTTAAATCAGAAAGTATACTATCAACATTCCAATATTCGCTAGGCTCTGGATATTTTTTGCCTTTCAATAAACTTTTTACACCCTCAGCAAGAGCCATCATGTCAGCGTTATTACCAACCTCTTTATTAAGCTTGTCTATTTCTTTTTGTGATATTCCAGGTATTTTATAACCAGCTTGCGTCCACAAGTATACTCTTAATGCTTGATCATGTGTATACACTGTGTTGCCTATAGGTTTTGCTAATTGTTTTTTAATGCCTGGGAAAGCTTTTAGAACGCTAACATAGTTGTTTTTTAATTCTTGTCTAGCTTTTTCAATTTCGCCTATAGCTCTTGTGTATGGTAATATTAAAGTATCATAAAAAAACTTTAAATCAGCTTCGCCTTGCTTACCCTTACCTAAAAAGTTATATAATAAACCTTCAAAGTCTTCTGCTGATGGTGGTAAAAATGGTCTAAATTTTCCTTTTTTAGTGCCTGCAATTCTACCAGCAACTTGAGAAAACCTTGTTTTTGCAGGAATGTTTTTATTGCGCTCAATCATTTCATTAAACTCACGGCTTAATGGTCTTTTGCTTTGCTTAATAGCTGTGTCTTGGGCTTTGCTATTTTCAACTAATTTTTGCGCTCCCGCTTTGTTTTCTAAATCGTAATTAGATTTTTCAAGTTTTGTAAACACCGGGAATACCCTGAATGTTAATTCGCCTTTGCTTATTGTTGGTCTTATAACATATTGCACTTCGCCTTGCAGGGGCGGTATATCTTTATTAATGTTACTATTGCTTAAAGAAAATAATCCTTTTCCTCCAATCTGAATTAAATTAATATTTTTCTTTTGATATAAGCCTATTATACCGCTTGCGTCAAAACCCTTTTGATTTATTATATAATCAGGAAAAACCTCTCTTGTTTGTTTCCATTCTGCTACGTGAGTTTTGCCTCCTTTAGTATAAGAAGGATAAAATATTTTACCACTTCCTGAAATTTGAGCACCATTTTTTAAAGCTTCTTTTGCCAATCCTTCAAACTTAGATTTATTATCAGCAATAAGTTTTCTTATGCTTTCTATGCCTGGTATATTTTGCGTGAAGTTAAATGAATCGTTAAAAGTACCGTCATTGTTGAATATGTTCCGAACAGTAAAACTACCCATTGGAGCAGTCTCGTCTAGCTTTAATTCAATAATTTGTACGGACCCGTCCTCGAAGGTTAATCTTAAATCACCATTTTGACCTTTAAATAAACCACTTTTAACATTAGATTTAGCTAAGCGCAAAGCGTTATTAACTAATTTTTCGTAAGCTATTCCTAAATTAACACCTTTAATAGTTCTTAACCTTAAGAAATTACCAAAATTATCTTCAACCAAAGATAGCACAACTTCGTTAAATTCTTTTTCGTTTAAGCCAAAAGGTCTAGTAGCTCTATACTTTTTAAATTCTCTTCCGGCTATGTTAGTTCTTAATAAATTTTGATATATTTGACCTGCTTGTTTAGGGTTGCCTAAAACGTCTTCAACCTTTTTGCTAAATTTAACATTGCCTCTTTCAGCTTGTCTACTAAATTCAGCTCCTAAATTAGCACCTACTTCAACACCTAATCTTTCTTGATTTGCGGCTAATGCTTCAGATACAGGGCCGTTATTTTCAAAGTCGTAACTTATTAATTCAAATGCAAGCTCTTCTGCGGCCATTTTAGAAAAAGCTTCTTTTCTTCCGCGTATAACTTCGCCATCTTCAAACATATATGCTAAATAGTCTGCATCACTAACATTATTTACAGCATTTGGCACTCTGCGTACAATTTCAGCACCCGAAGTTCTACCGGCTAAATCTGTTGATGTAGTTTCTCTATCTATTTTTTTACCTACCCAATCTGGATAAGGTAAAAATTTACCATCAACTTGTTTCTGTACCGCGAAGGGCATTGCTTTCATCAACCATGTAGTTGTAGCATTTTCAAGGGCGGTTTTCTTTAAGCTTAAAAAATTACGCCTTAGCTCACCATCTTTTTTACTTCCTAAGTGTTTTTTAATAATAATGTCTAATTGCTTGCCTGCTTCTTTTTTAATTTCAGCTATTAAAGGTGTAACTGTTCTGTTTTTTGAAACAGGAGTATCAATTTTATTTTTTAATACTCTAACAATAGACACAAGTTTATCAGTAGCAGCACTAATAACATTATCTGGAAACGCGTTTGCCCCTAAAAATGTTGTATACGTTTTTCTATCTTGTTGAACAGAAGGTTTTGATTCTTCTGCTACAACTTCTTTTTGTATATCCTCAAGCTGCGTTTTAGTTGTTTTGTCTAAGTAGTCAGGGTTTTTTGACACAGCATCTAAAATACGGAATTTAATTCTATCGTTTATATAACCGTATAATTCACCGCGCCCGTCAAATCTATATATTTCACCTGAAGTATATAACCTACCTATAACGTCAGAAACAAGCTCTTCTTTTAAATCTGGTGATAAATTTTGAAAACGATTATTTACTTGCACTTCAACCATGCCAAACAACTCTTTACCAATTATTTCAGCATTCCTTCCTGTTTGTAATTTTGCAGGATCTCCGCCGTAGTCTTGACCAATTTTATTTAATGTTTGTTTTGTAAGTTGTAGTCCTTTACTTGTTTTATCAACTTGACTTCTTTTAGCTGTTTCTTGAACAGCTCCAGGAACGCCGGTAGTTAATGCACCAATAGCTCCTTTTGTACCTAATTTTTTAAATGCTTTTGATCTTGCTAAATTACCTTTTTCAACAGAAGACGCATAATCACGGACAAAATTTAAAACATCTTTACCTTCATTAAATTTAATAGACATGCCAAACGTGTCTTGCAAAAATCTTCGTATTACATCCGCAAGTTTTGATAAAGCTGTTTCAGGTAAAACAATATCTTTTGAAAGTATACTTTCTGATAACAATGTTAATACCTCTTCAAATTGATCGCCATTTAAATTACCTTCACTATCTCGCTGTGTATTGATATAGTTCATCAAATCTGCTTGTGTTTCTAATTGCAGTATTTGACTATTATTTTTTTGTTTTGCATAACTAGCAAGTCTAGCCTTGAATTGTTCGCTTAAAACTTTATCACCATTAGGAAGTGATTTAAGCTCGTTTAAAAGCTCATTACCAAGGTTTATTTGCGCTTTTACATTTCCTTTAACAGTTTTGTATAAAAGTGCATGTAAGAACTCGTGAGCGGCTGTTGTAACAACATTATCTTGTTTAGATAAATCCTTGTTTATTAATATTTGCTGGCTACCATCTGTTCTTTGCAATATAGTACCATAAGTTTCAGCATTTTCTCGTAGCTTACTATCTTTTTCATTTTTTAATGCACTATAATTGTCTTTATTAGCAACCAACCAATCACCTAGTTCTTGTGTGTCTTTAAATTCTTGTAACTGTAAGTCTTTTACAAGACCAGCATCCTTAGCGCTTATTATTGTTTCAGTTTGCCTACGCGTTTCAGCTTCAATTAATATATCCTGCTTTTGTTTAGTAAGATCATTTACTTGCTCTTTAAGCTGATCTACTTTAAAATCTTTTATTTCTTGAGAAAGATTTTTATCTGATATTATTTCTTGATATTCGTTTTGTATTTTTTGAAATTCAGCATTATTGTTTATTAAAGATTGCTTTTCAATATCGGTTAGCTGATCAACATTTTTAAAAGTATTTAACAATACTTTATTACTGTTTTCAGTAATTTTAAATATATCTTTACGTATGCTGTTTTTTATTTCATCTGAAAGATCAGGTTTTTGAAGCTCTTTTTCAAGCTTAGAAATCATTTGAAAATTTCTACCCAGCTGTTGGCTATAATCTTTAGTGATAAAGGGCTTTAAAGCGTAAGAGCCAATTACAGGTGCTTTTAAAACAACACCTGACATAAATGCACCAGAAGCAATTGCATTTGGAACGCCGTCCCATATATTTTTTTGTTTATCACCTAGAATAGCAATGTCTACTGCGTTTTCAACAAAAGTAGCAATGCCTTCGCCCCCGCCTTCTTTTAATGTATCTTTAATTAATCTACCCTTTGTTATTTCTTCTCGTATAAATTTTCTACTAGCGTCTAATACCTCGTTACGCGCAGCCCCTTTTGCACCTGTTAGTAAACCTCTAACTCTTTTTACTTGCCCTAAGGTAATTTTTTCTGTAAAGTATTCTGCAGCAGCTGTAATAACAGGAGCGGAAAACCATTGCCATGCATTGTATTCAACCCCCATTTCATTTTCCATCTCACGCATACTAGCGTATTTATTACCTCCGGCCGATGCTGCAACCGCATAAAAACCGTAAGTTGGAGCTAAAAACATAGCACCATATTGTGGTAGCTGATTTCCAATTAGGTCAGCTGCCCAGGTGCCAAAATCTGCTAATGAATTTATATCTTGAACTTGTTTAGGTGTTTCTAGTGTGTCGCGTATATCAGCAGATGCTTTTGCTAAAGTTTTAGAAAGCGTACTTGCTGGAAAATATTGTTGCATGGCGCCAGCTATTACGTCGTCATCAACCCCCACGGCTTCGCCCATAGTAACAGCCAACCATTCAGGTAAATTTAAAACACCTGCAGCTATATCAGAACCTGATGCTATAGCTTTACCGGCTAAATTAGGAATGTTGCCGTATTCTCTTTTTACAACATCTAGTATTAAAGCGTTGTCATTTAGTTTTTCTGCTGCTACTTTGTATAAATTATTATACGTTTGGTCAAAAACATCTAAGTCTGCATTGACTTTTTCAGCTATAATTCGACGTTCCGCAAAATCTTCAAGAGTTGCTGTTTTATTTTTTATTTTTGTGTCCAGCTCGTTTATCCTATTTTTATTTATAGATAAATCTTGATCTAACAATTCAATCCTATCAACGTCTTTTTTAAGATTCTTTCTAGTATTTTTATCTATTTTAAGGACGTCTTTTTCAATAGCTTTTTGTAATGCTGTTGTCCTAAAACCTAGAGTGCCTGCGGCTTCGTCTAAAGCGTCACGTAAGTTTTCTGATCTTCTGTTTTTTCGTTTATCTTGTATGTAAAGATCTTGTGCTTTTTTTAAATGCTCCTCAGTTGCATTGCTATACACACCGCTGATGCCAGACTCAAAATTTACATTAGGATTTGCTTTTTCTAAATATTTATTATAATCATCACTAATGTTAATTTCCATTACGTTAGGGTCCGAAGAAAATGCAAATTGTGTTTGAGGTTGCTCCTCATAAGGCTTAAATAAATTTGAAGCAAATTCTATATCGCCTTTATCTTGTTCTTGAAGATCTTCTTCTCTGGGCATAAATTGATCAACAGCTTTTCTTACGCGTTGTGATTCTTTTGATTCGCCTGTAACGGTTACTTCAGGAATGTTAAGAGTCCTAGACGGGACAAGTTCTTTTTTTGCTTTTCCTCCAAAACCATTTAAATATTTTTCAAGCACATCAGTATCGCTCATAGCTTCTCTATAACCGCCTAATTTAATTTGGCCGCTACGAACGTTATCTACAATTTCTCTTCCAGTATAAGGCTGATTACTTTTAGGTAAAATATATTGGTAAGCGTCTAGGTCATCTTCTTTTACACCAACTATATCAGCTTGGCCAGACAATACCGAAGAAGTATCTTCCGGCGATAAGTCCAAATCTTTTGTTTCCTGAACTAGTGCTGCTGCTTCCTGTTTTTGCGACTCCACAAGCGCAGCTTCCCTCGTTTCGTCTACTTGAAAATCCGGGTCTTCAAGTGTTTGATTTGTAATTTCAAGATATTCTTCTAATGTAACACCGCTAGCTGCTGCCGCTTCAATAGCATCTTGTTTAGATATTTTATTAGCCATTATATATTATTGAATAGGAATTAGTAGTTTATTTTTTAAAAAGTCTTCGGGATTTGGTGCCGCAACAGGAACATAATTACCGCTTTCTGTTTTTATTTCTATAACAATACCATCATTCTGTCTTTTAATTCTATATTTATTAGGAGTGGTAACGGATTTTTGGTCATTAGTAACTGGGGCATATTCAAACTCATAACTTCCAAGTTGATTATATGAGCCGTCTGTTAATAAGCTGTTATAGGCTTCTATTATTGCAGGTTGTTTATTTCTATCAGTATCCCGAAGCGGGTCGCCGCTAGGCCTATTGGATCCAGCTGGATTGCTTTTTTCATTATATGATGCAAGACCGCTAGCTGAAACATTATCGTAATGGCCAAGCATTTGATTAGCTATATCTTCTCTAAGCTTTGGGTCGTTAATTCCTTGCTCATAGTTAGCAGCTTCGATGCCTTCTGATAATGAAAACCCTTGAAAAAGATTATCATGCAATACCGATTGTATTCTAGCCTCACCGCCTGATTCTAATGCGTTTATAATGTCAGCTTTGTAGGCATTTCGCTCAGGGTCACTTAATGGTCTACCTGCTGCAGCTCTATTATAAACCGTAGTTGCGTTGTTTTGAAATCCCGCGGCAAATTCGCTATCTTTTGCGTAGTAATCATCTAGCTCAGAATGTTTTATAGGCCCCTCTGGAGTAATATATGTTGGGTCCGAGGCGTTGGTCCAGTCCATTTCGTAGTTCCTTAAATTAGGATCTAACACATATTGCATTTTATTAAGCAAGCCAGGTCTTGAAATAGCAACGCCATTTGATACCTGCCCTCTTATTTTTATATATTCATCTGTAAGTTCTTGCTGATCTGTAGCAATTTGGTTAGCCGCTTGGAAAATATTTTTCTGCGAGCTAAGCTGTGTTTGTAAGTCTATATATTCCGAAGAATTTGCTCCAAATTGTTTACGCACTACGTCAGCTTGTAGAGCAAGATTTCCTGCATTTTGTTTTGTAGTAAATAATAAATTTTCAAGGCTTGCGCGCATTGCATTAGGTACTTTCTCAGGGTTATAATTAGCACCTACCCTGCCAATAGAATTAGCAGCTAAAATATCTAAACGTTTTTTTTCTTGCTTAGCCTCAGCCTCTTCCTGCAACTTTTGTCTCCTCGCTATTTCTCTTTCTTTTTCCTGGCTTTTAATAACAGGATCTAGAGTTTTATCAAAAGCGGCTGTAAATGCAGCCATTGGTGCTGCTTGGTTTCTAAATCCTCTAGCAAATGCCGCATTTAAATCTCTTTGTGTTGCCATATTAAAATATTATTATTATCAACTTAACATTTCTTGAATCCCGGTACCAAAAGCGCCTTTTGAGCCAGCTGAAACAGCACCGCCCATAAGACTTCCTACGCCACCCATTATAGAAGATTTTGCCGCGGCTCTTGCTGCCTTTGCTGCCTCAAGTCGCTGTGAGGCCATATCCATCATTTTTTCACCCTTTTTAAACTGCATTTCTCGCGAAAGCGCTTCTCCCTGCGCTCGTTGCATTTGTGCTTGTTGTTCACCGCGTGCAGCTAATTGTTGATTTTGGGATTCTTGTGCGCCTATAGATGCGGCGGCTTGTTGTGCTGCTTGGGTTTGTTGATTAGCTAGGCTTTGTGCTAAAGCAGCAACTCCCCCGCCGCCGGCCGAGCTAGCAAGCCCTCCCATAATATTAGCTAGTCCCTGCTGTTGTTGTTGCGCTGCGAAATCGGCAGCCTGCGTATTTACAGTAAGGTCTTCAAACGTGTTTGTTACGTTTTTATATGGGTTAGATGTGTCTATAGCTGCATACCGTGATTTTGCATCATTAAGTTCTCTTTGTGCTGCTCTTTGCTCACGGCGTCTTTTGCGGCCGCCAATAAGTCCTCCTGCAATGCCTGCGACACCTTTTATTGCGCCGCCAACAGCGGCTGCTCCTAATGGGATCATATCCTAATTTATTATTATGTTATTTTAATTACGTGTTAATTAACTACTTAACGATATTTCGCTTCCAACCGAATAAAGCTCTTTTTTTACAGTAGAGGTATTTGCCATAGTTATTTCTGCATAATATCCTAAAATTCCTGAAGTATTAAATTTATTATTTTTTACAAAATAACTAAATGCATTTGCCGGAGCACTATCAAGTGTAATAGTATTACCAGAAATTGCTGTTACAGCTTTGCCTGTATTATTGCCAAGCATTGTGTTATCATAAACTATATCGCCAATTTGTATTGCATTGTTTAAATTAGTAAAAGTTGCATCGTTTGATGATATACTTGTTGGTGTTCCTAACCCTTGTACATTTAATGCTTTTAAATCTAAATCTGCTTTAGTAGTTTGCGTTTCGCCAGATATATAATTATAGTATATACCTTCTTTTTCTATAAAGCTAGGCACATTACCTGTTTGTTTGTCTGTAATTATATTACTAGATGTCCACCCACTGTCGCCCTGATAGTTTAATGTTCTAAAGTTTTTAACACTACCTGGGGAATCATTTAATATAAGCGTAACTTCTGAATCTGTTTTAGTACCATAAAAAGTATTTCTAGTTTCGTTATCATGCGAAAATATTTTACCATCTTTGAATGTGTAGTATATGTTATTAAGACTAACGCCCGCCTCTGGTATAAAGCTTTTACGACTTGTCCAACCACGAACACCTTCCGAAAAAGAAACCGTGTCTGCTTCGTTTTCAAATGTTAAGTTATACAAACCTTTATTAGTATCATATGTACCTAAAATTAATCCAGTTTCAGTCGCAAGATTATCTTTAAAGTAATCTTTCATACCGTATTCGGATATTTCAGTCAAGCCATCCATAGACAATCTTAATACTTTACCTCTGTTTTTATCTGTAAAATATGCTCTATATGTAAAATCAACAAAGCTTTCTGGGTTTTTACTAATACCGTATGAGCCAAACGTTGCCGGTATAACAGCTTGCCCTAAGACTCTATTTGTGGCTGTTAGTTGTGGATTTCCATCAGCATTAAATAAAGCATCTTTGTTAGCTAATATTTTTACAACGCGATCTTCACACAAAGCAATTAAATCAGTGTCTCTAGCATGCAATTTTTGAACGCTACCATACTCCGGATTTAAGTTTTTTGTTATAGGCTCTGCAATAATAAATTGGTTTAATCTATTAGCTCCATTTTTACTATTATATATGCCTGAAAATATTAAACCAGACTTCATATTTTCTTCGCCGTAATTGTCTTCAAATACGGTAGATACTCTAACACCTTTACCAATTGTTGGCGCATTAAAGTCATCACGAATTCTATCTGATTCTACTCCATTATTAAAGCTAATACAATTTGTATATTCTAAATCTTTTGGGGTACCAAGCTGGTCTATTGCATATGTTTGCTCTGTTTCGTAATAAATATCTAAAACGCCATCTTCGGGCTCTATTTCAAATACCGGCGGATTAATTGGCGTATTATTACCAATTAAAGTAAATTCCCTTACGTCTACAACAAAATCAACGCTCGCAGCTGGGAAATTTGTTTCTAAAAGTTTATTAAACTTTATTGCATAATATTTATGATTATCATATTCCCAGTCTACTACGTCAATTATTTTATAATTAGGATATTCTGATATATCATTATATTTATTATCTATATCTGTATATCCTGAGAATCTTATATAATTCCCTTTTTCTAGGCCTTGCCCAAATGGATCAGTTGTATATTTAGAGCGCGCGTCTGTCCAATAATCGTCAGTCCTAATAATTAAATGATAACCAGCCCCTAAAGTTTGAGTATAATATGAACCACCTGTTAAAGCCGCTGTAGTAGTACTTGCATTTACCCAAATATATTGTCTTTCAGCGGTGCTATTGTCCACCCCGTCAAACGGGTAAGTAGTAGCAGCTGTAATCAAGCTATCTTCGCTTGCAGATTCTACTAAAGCTTCTTTTAATTGTGACGAATTATTTAGTTTTATAAAAAATTTGCCAGCATAAGCGGGATTACCAGTGTCGTCTTCAACTGTTATAAATTGAATAGCGCACGAATATTCTGAGTCGTCGGCATTAGTTAAATATATAATGTTAACGTCTTCGCCAAACTGTTCTTCAAATACTATTTCCGCCTCGTCTTGGTCAGCATCACCAACGCCATCTTGCTCTATTGCTTTTATTGTGTAAATATTAGATTTGGCAGCAGTACCTTTTCTTATAAATCTTAATTTAGCTCCAATAGTTGCAGCTGCAAAAAAATCTCCCGAGACTTCGTTTGGCGAGTGGCCTAGTTCTTGAGCTCTTTCTAGCTGAATTGTGTTATGACCCGGAACAGGCGTTAGGCCAGCTTGTTTGGTTAATTGTGGTGTTCCATCGGCATAGTCTGTAGCAAAAAAAACTTCATCTGCAGTAAAAGTTACCTTTTCTTTTTCTGCTAAAAATTTAGGCGGCTCACTGTCTTTAGCAAGAACTTTAAATTTATTATTACTTGGTATTTTGTAAGCAGTATTGCCAGATTGTTTTTTAAGTATTAAAATATCATCTTCAGAAACTTTATTTGTTTCAGATGATGGAAAAGCACAATATACATATCCAGTTTCTGTATCTTCATATATATCACTAACACATATATTATAATATGGATTTGATACTTCTTTTATATAATATTTATAGTGCGTTAATTCAGACGGCAAAGAAGCATGTGTTGTGCTAACTCTAAAGGCTGAATTTAAATCTGCGTTTACTGAATTAATTTTTATTACACCGCTAGTATCCGTAAATACGGGTGTTTGGCGGCTATATTCATCTTGGTATACAATACCGAATTGATATGTTCTACCTGATTTTATTGAAAACTTTTGCGAAGTATCACTTCTTGAAATAGCAGAAACTGTAAATGATGGATTTGTAGTTATATTAAAGTTTTGTTGGTAGTTTCCAAAAATTAATCTATTACCTGTAATTTCTAAAGCTTTTGCTTTTCTAGGTATACTATCAAAAGACCTTAGTATTTGGTTAGATTGTATAGTCTTATATATTTGTTCGTCTTTAACCTCAAGGGTTGCTGGAAAGCTACCACCTGATTTCTTTAAACTTTCAACAATATAAATATTAGAGCTTACTGAATCTTTATATAATATTTCTATTTCTTCTATATCGGCCTGGTAGTTGCTAGCACTAGGAGAGGTGAACCAGCCCTCAAGCTTAAGTTCTCTTACTGTATTCACCATGCCTAGATTATAGCCATCCTGCGCATCGTATTTAAAATCACCCGGTGTAAATGCCGGCAAAGAAAATGGGGCCATTATTGAAAACTGGCCGTTAGTATATTTATATCTATATGAAAATTTAGCAAACTTTAATTCAAATAATGGGTCTTCTTCTTCCAGTAAGCATGTATATTCAACACTATCATCTTCAATTTCGGCTGTTTTAGAAAGAAGTTTTCCAGTAAAACTAGTTCCTGGGTCTGAGTGAACAGTAAGCTCTACTCTTAATACAGATTCTATAGTTTCTCCAAATTCTCCTGAAAATGAGTTTTTCATTTCAATAACGTCGCCTACTTGATAATTAGGGTCAGCACTAAAATTACCAGAAAAAGTATCATCAACTTCTACCTCTGTAAAATTTTTAGTAAATGTTATTGCAGTACCGCCCTCTGTTCCAACTCCGCCTCGTAAACTTTGATCAATTGTTTCAAACGTAGGTGCATTAAGAGGCCCTTTTTTTGCTACAGTAATCCTGTCTTCTGATAAATTAAATGTATTTATTGTGTCATTTTCAAAATCAGTAATACCACCAAATCTGCTAGAATCACCCCAGTATTCTATATCAACTTGTTTTGGCTCTGAATAGTTATCTGTAAAGTATAGTATTTTGTCTAATATATTAATGCCTGTGATATATCTTGTTTCATCAAACTGCAAAATATTATCGCTAACTTCTTCTAAAAGTATAGCTTTAACATTTGTGCCGTCATACTCAAATATACCATTTCGATTTGTTCCAGCGACTAGCCAATATATTTTGTCATGCTCAGAGTCTTTTATGGCGCCTACACATTTACCGCCAACTAAGTTCATAGCAGAACCATTTGGGGATACTGGCAATTCGGTATTTCCCAAAATATTTTGCATCACACCAACATTAGCGCCTTCTGAATATGAAACGTCAATATTTAATGCGTCTCTATATTCGCCTTTTGGAATAAGTCGTTCATCAAGGTCTTTATTCATTTTACCATTGAGGAACATGTTTTTAATCTCCGGCATATTTTAGTGTTTAATCCACTTAGATTGCCCTCTAAGTGCTTGAGTGATATTTTCAGACTTGTAATTAGATAAACGTATTTTAGCATTACGCACGGCAGCAAATTTTTCTTTTTTGAATCTTGCTACTAAATATTCTGGAGTATTAGCTCTGGTTGCTAAAATTGAATGCGCTATGCTTTTGTACATTGCTTCTTCAGCAAACTTGTGTACAATTTTTTCTTCTGCGGTAGCAACGCCATCGCTTATATACTTTAATGTTATAATTTTATTTGCAAGGTCACTTGAAAAGAATATTTTACCTTTTGTTTGGTCTATAAAAAAAGATCCGTTGGTATTCATATATCTTGTATCAATACCATACCTTTGGCCATGCAGGGCTTTAAAAGTACTATCGTTATCTAAATAAATATTGTCAGCCTCTTCTTGAGTGGCATTTGTACTAAACTTTTTCCACGTTTCAGATTCGTTAGCTTTAAGTAAGTTGCCATTGCTATCAAATAAATAATTATAATTATTGTCTTGCAATAATGCCGTAGGGTTGCTTGTTTTTTCAGCAGGAACTATAGTGTGTTCAATCCCACTCCCGTCAACCCAAGTTATTTTTACATAGCCCACATAATCATGTGGTAGCTTCATTTGTAGATTATCTGGTATTTCAATCTCTTGAGATTTTTCGCTTTGTAGAGTATCGTAACTGAGCTCTTGTATTGCTCTTTGAGCAAAGAAAAGTACATTGCTACGTTTTACCTTTGGTATAATTTTTTCTTCGCCTACATATGAAATCATAAAGTTGTTTACAACGTCGGCCAAAGTAATATGTTGATAGCTGCCTAATCGCTCGATTGCATTTACCTGCGTAACTGTTATATTTAAACCATCTTTAGGCGCTCCGTCTGATTCTAATACATCTGTATTGTTTGTATTACCTGAAAATGTAATTGTAGGCGAAGAATAACTATAATTGCCTTGGCTGATTTCTTTGCCGTTTACAAATATGCGTAAATCACCTAATGCTGTAGGTAATGGATCAAACATTGCGGTTGTTAAGGTAAACGCAAGCGTAGATCCATCCCCGGTGAAGTTTGTACTATTATTATAATAACGTTCTTGTGGTATTGTGAATAGTGACATTTATTATGCTTTTTCTTGTTGAACGCTTTTTGTTTCTTCTGCAGATCCAATCTGATATAATCCTGGATCTTTTAATACAATACCAGCAAGCGCTAGTATTTTAATAACCAATTCTGTTTCTTCTGAAGCATGTAACTCAAAATTTGTTGAATTACCTGAATCGTATAAACCAGTAGTATTATCGTATGCCCATTCAACAGCTATTGGGGTTTTAATATAATTACAAGTAACATCCGCAGTTTCATTTGCAGTAATACTATCCGCATATACTTTAATTGCGTTTGTTTCGCTATCTCTTAAGTATACAGGAAAATTATTTGAAGGTTGCGATAATGGTGATTTTTTAATATATAGCCAATCTTTTTGTGTTATATGTTCAGCGTCAATATTATTATACAATATACTACCTAATCTATAAACATCAGACGGCAATGTAGTACCGCCAGTAACAGTGGCACCTGCTTTTTCAAATAAACTTATTTTTTCTTCTAAAATATCCAGCATGTCTGAATACTCCGTGCTATTGCCTGGCAGTCTAGCGAATTGGTTTAAATCATAGAAGTATTGCTCAAGTATATCTAGTTGAGCTTGATTCGCCATATAGTTAAATTCCTGAGGTGTAATGTAGCCCCGTTGTTCTTTGTTTGTAATTGCTAATACCCTTTGGTATACAGTGTTTACATCTACACTCATATTTTAATATTTTAGGTTAGGCCTACGGATATTGTAGGCCTATACCTAAATATCACTTATTTTAATCGTTTTTCAACTGTTTGGTACACTTCAATTCCATCATCGGTTTTAAAGTATGCCGCTAATGCTGAATACGGGTTTTCATCAAATGGAACAGTAATTAATTTTCTACCATTACTAGCCCACGTAAATGTACGTTGGTCATTTGATAATTTAATAATGTTTTGCTCAACTGCTTTAATACCAATATTCCTAATATTTAAATTATCGTCATTAGCAAGCTCTAAGAACAAAAATGGATTTTTGCGAGCAAATAGTAATAAATCTCTTTTAAGCTCTTTAGAAGTCATCTTAGATGCGTTATTTCCAACCTCAGTACGCATAATAGCTTCTGCTTGGTCAATATCCATACTTGATGCAATATTTAAAGCTTCTATTTCAAGCTCTAAAATATCAAGATCTTGTTCTGCATTTTTAATCTCATCAACTTCATAATATTTTTTATCTTTTAAAGGATGATATAATGAAAGAAGTTTTTGCAGTGTTTGTTTTTCTTTAGGAACAGCTAAGACTCCATCTAAAAAAGTAATATGGGCCATTCTAGCTTCGCCTTTAAATTCATCAACAAAAGGTGTTTTTTGATTAATCGCGTATTTCATTTCGCGTTCATACCCTTTTTCTTCGTCAAACCAATAAAGGTTTCTAGATTTAATTGTTGCTGTTAAAGGAGTTTTACCGTTTTTTAATCTATATATACGGTCTTTAATTTCCCATTTTGGTTTTGCGGGCTCTTGTTTTACAGTTTTAGCCTTAACTGTTGGCTGAGGTGCAACCTCAACGGTTTCTTCTGCTATAGCTTTTTTTGCCATGATATAATAAAATAAAAAAATTAAAATAAACCCAGGGCCAAATTAATGACCCCAGATTTAATGTTATGAATTATGCGTTGAAAAGTACGAAGTTATTCGCAGCTTGTACAACTAAACATCTTTCAGATAAGTAGTGTACTTCCATCGCGTCAAGATCGCTAGTAGTAGCACCACCTACTGAACCAGTTACCCAAGATTTCATTCTTCGGTCATCAGCTTCTGACGCACGGTAACGTACGTGTAAGAATGGGCGACGAATGTTTTTACCTAGAGCTTGGTCATATACAGATGAAGTACCAGCAGGAACTAATAGTCCTTTAATGTCATTAATGAATCCACGCGTTTGACCATCATTAAGATATTTCCAGTCAGACTTATAGAAATCATAAGAACCTCTACGGAATCCAGAGAATCCAAGATTCAATGCCATATCTTCGCTGTTTTCAAATACCCCGTAAGAAGTACCACCTGAACCATAAGAATTCTGAGAAGCCAACCAATCATCAATACGTAGGTTACGCTCACGGTTAAGGAAGAACATATTTTCTTCAATAGCTCCTTGAGCATCTAGCTTAGCAATTAAATCTTTAATATCAGCAGTAGTATCAGCAGCAGTATCGCTATCAAACATAGTGGCGGTATGCCCACGAGATTCGATAGCAGCGAAAAGACCTTCAGTACCAGCATCATCGCCAGCAGCAGTAAGTTGATTTTCAACTGTAGATGCAGCAACAACTTTTTCAGCTTCAACAAGCGTCATTTCTAAATAATCTTCGAAACGAGTACGAGTTTCACCCTCAGCTTTAATGTACCATAAGTATCCAGCCTCACCAGATTCACCAGAAACTTCTACCCAACCAATTTGAGCGGCATCAGATCCTGACACTTCAAATTTATCTTTAATGATAATAGGTTTGTTAGTAAAAGTAGTAAAAGAAGGATTGATAGTATCACCTGCCATTCCAGATTTACCTTTTGCAAATTCAGAACCAAATACAAAAAGTTTTAGTCCATCGCCGTCTGCATAGTTAGTATCTAGACTAGCCGCATCATACGGAAGTACTGTAATTTCTGTGCTAGAAGCTACAGCGGAAACATAACCTTTTGTAGTAGTAGTTCCATCAGAAAGAACAACTGTATTACCTACACGAATTGCGTGACCGCCTGAAATTTCTACTGTACCAGCAGCAGCGTCGCCAGCAGTAGCACCAATTTTACAGCCACCACCTGCAGTCCCATCACCGTAAGAAAGGTGCAAACGACCTTGCTCAGACCAAATAACTTGATCAGAAGCCATAGGCATTTCTGCTCCTACCATACGTAAGAAAGAAGATACAGAACGATTTCCATAACGCTCTACTTCTTGTTCATATAATTCAGGTAGATATTGTTGTGCCCACCCGTTGTTTTGAATGTCTAAATAATTTGAGGATAACGCTTTCTTTGCAGGATAAGTGTCAGTCCCTTGAAATGTAATTGCCATTTTTTAAGTTTTAGTAATTTTTAAGTTTTAATTTTAGCGAAGAAGCTGAATCGCCTACAACTCTTGCTTGAACGCCGCCTTTAGCACCAGCTTGGTTATGTATCCCTCTCGGATCCATCTTGATGTTTTTAGCTTTGCTCATGCTTTCTTTCAACGCGTCAGCTTTGCCTTGTTGATAGAAATGATTTGCAATTGAATCTGCATTCATAGCTGTAAACAAAGATTTGTGATAACCCGCAGCATCCGACATTTCATTATTTTCATTTAAGAACTTCTTAACAAAATTATTAATATCACTTTGGGTTTCTTTTACTTCATTTGCGTTTTTAACATTAAATCTATACTTTTTTTCTCCAACTTTATATTCAAAACCTTTGAATTGATCGTTAAAAACATTATTAGTTTTTTGTGAAAATATAGATTTTTGTTTTTCAGCTACTTTTGTTACTTCTTCAGTTTCGTTGTTATACCTATTGAAAAAATCAACAGCCTTCTGTTGGTCAGATGTTAACCTAGACCCAGCTTTAATTTCTTCGTAGTATTTGTTTTTGAGACCATCTAAATGAGTTTTAGCGTGTGCTAATTCTTCTTTAAATGCAAGCTTTTTACGCTTAATGTCTCTTTCCTCATCAATTTCTTCATCAAATGAAAATTTATCTTCAATTAAAAAATCAATTTCATCTGTTGAAAGATGAGGCTTAGTTTTTTCGTAATATTCTCTAAGTAAGTTTTGATCATCAACGTTTGAATAATCTTTATTTAAACTTACGTAATCTTCAAGCGACCCACCTGTTTCATTAATAAAGTCTACAACTTTTTGAATATTTTCCGGAAGTTCAATACCAGAATCTTGTTGCTCCTGAATAGCTTCTTCAACTTCGCTAGCTAATTCTTGTGCTTCTTCTTGTGCTGTTTCTTCCGAAGGTTCTTCTTCAGTAATTTCTTGTAAAATTACTTCTTCTTCTTTTTCTTCTTCTTGGGTAGGTTCTTCGGTGTCCCGTACTTCTTCTGCCACTTCTTGGCTAACTTCGGGTTCGTCGCGAACAGAAACCTCATCTGTGCTTTGCTCTTGAACGGCATTTTCTTCTGTTTGTTGTTGTTCTGTTGCAGGTGGTTTTGATAAATCTACTTTATAAGTATCAGTAGGAGCTTCAACTTCTACACCCGCGTTTTCTAGAACTGTTTGTTCTTTTTCTTGAATAGACGGCTCTTCGCTATCTACAAGATTAACTTTTATTGTGTCTGACATGATAAGATATTATATAATTATACACTATAGATTACTTAGGTTCAAAAGAACCTAAATTAAAATTACCACTAATTATATCATTTCCAGATGATTCGAAATTTTTAGGCGGTAAATTATTTTTTCTTTGATCGATTAATTCAGATTGTTGCGATGCAACTAACCTTGCTCTATCATCTTTACGATCTTCTTTTTCTTTTACTTCTTGTTTTTTAACCCCAAGTGTTGATTCTTGTAATGTAAGATTCATTTGGAATTCTAAATTCATTAACTCTTTTTTCAATTGTGCTTCTTGTGTAAGCTTATTAGTATCTATTTGAGCTTTAACCTGCTCTAATTGTATTTTACTTTGAATTAATGCTTGTTGCTTTTGCACTTCAGCCTGCGCTGCAACTTGTTGTGCTTGTGCATTTGCTTGCGATTGCGCTTGAATATTTTGTTGTTGTATCTGCTGATCTTTAATCTGCTTTTTACCTTTACGTATTTTAAGCATTTGATTTGCTAGCTTGAGATTCTTAATTTCTCTAATATCAATAGCATCATCTAAATCTATTAAACCTGCAGATAATGCAACTTGAATATTATTTTCAAGCATTTGTTTTTCTTCTTCGTCTGGCATAAGATCAATAAATATGCCAAAGTCATATAAATGTAACTCGTCAAGCTCCGCTAATGTTGCTACATTATGCACTCCTATTTGCTGTATAAACGCATCTTTAGTTGGTGAATACTCAATTATATCAGATATTCTTAATGATATTTTTTCAGCAGTTTCAGCCGTTAAAAATAAACCGCTTTGTAATATATGCCTTGTTGCGGTATTAGAATTCATAGCCGCAAGCTTCTGCACGCCAACTAGTGCATTTTTATCCGGATTACTACCGTCTCTAGCTTCATTTAAACCAGTAGTATCTCGCATCATTTGCAAATAGTAATTGTACGTACTAATCAACGATGCAATCTTATTACTACCCGGGTTTGATGAAATTTGCTGAATCGGTATTTTACCAGGATTCATATCACCATCTGATGTAAAAGATCTACCAATTACAGAACCCGTTTGAAAAAACATATTCAACGCTTCTTGCGGATTATAATTTGTACCATTACCTAAATCTATTTCAGCAAGGCCATCAGCATCAAGATAAACACCGTCAGGTACCATTCTTGACATTACTTGTTGTATTTTTAAATGTGTAAGCTGAATCATATCAGCAAATCCAGTAATTCTACTAACAAGCGACTCAACCCTACCGTTATACATTCTTGGTGCAACAATAGAATAGTTCATGCGAACTTTATTCATATCACTTTTAGTACGCAGCATATTAGCGGCTATATTCCACTTAGCTAATTTTCTAGACCCCAATATATATGCCCCCTCAAAAACAACTTCAACAGCTCTTGATATTTTTGAAAACTTTGCTCTTGGATCATTTGGTGGATTAAATAAATCGTTTTTAGGTATTACTTTTTCGGCTCCCGAAGCGGTTTGTTTTATTTTATAAACTTCGTTTACATACGTTTTATAATTAAAATACAAAACATCTACTGTGTTAACATCGTATTTATTATTATCCGTATTTTGTTTATTATATGTTTTATACTGCGTATTGCCTTTATCAGTAATTTCTTGTAAATCTTCCTGTGTAAGATTAGGAAATTCTTTTTTAAGCTCGTTTATTGATATTGTTTTTAATTCACCTACATAATATATATCGTCGAAGTATGGTGAATCTGTATATGAATAAACTAAATTAGCAGGATCTACATATTCTATTTTTATACCTTCCGATGTTGAAAACGTAGTTTTAGTAGCACCTATACCCAATACGGCTAAATCGTAATAAAAGCGTTTTTTGGTAAGCTCATATTTGTTTTGTTCAAATACAACTTTTAATGCTTGTTCCTCAGCCATTTCAACAGCTTGCTTATAGGTAAGTTGCATATGTAATTGCAGCTCTTCTTCGTCTTGTGGTAATTTGTCTGGCTCAGTTTGCGCTATTTGAATACCAAAGTTCTGCATTGAAAAGTCCGCAAGATCTTTAGTTTTCATATCAATTAGCAAGCTTTCCATATATTCTGTGCGTTTTGATACGCCATATGGATCTTGTGAATATGCTTTTATATCATATCCTCTTTCCGCAATACCGTTTACAACAATATCAACAAATTTAGGTATAATTGGAACTGGTTTCCAATCTAAATTAAGATATGACATGTCACCATTAATAGACAACTCGTCTTTATATTTTTGTACTGATTGCTCACCGCGGGCATATAGTCGTAACTTATGAAAGTTTTGTTGATTTAAATGATACCTGTTTGTTCCAGAGTCTCTTTTAAACCATTCGTTTTCAATAGCACGAGCAATTTTTTCGCCGTAAGCAAAACTCATTTTTTCTTCATCACTAGCAACTTGGCTAGGAAAGTAACTTTTACTAACTGCTTCAGACATTATTTTTAATTAATTTCGAGGTACTACCATCGTTTGAATATCTTGCGATATTAAAGTTTACTTTTAATTTTGATTTTTCTTGGTTGGGCGCATACAAATTTTTATTGCAAGCCATAATGGCTAAACCTGAGCTAATAGCCGCATCAAATTTTGTACGGTTATTAATGTTAAATTTAGCCCAGTCGTTTAGCGTATTATTAAAATACATATTCCCATATTCTTGGTTATCTAATATGCCTACATATTTTTCTATATACGATTCTATAGCAGCGGCGTGTGCTTGCTTAATATCTTCAGAAGAGTTAGGAATTCCACCAATTTCTTTTTCTGTAACAGATAGCTTATTTCTAGCTCTGTCAGGTCTATTCATTGAAAATCCACGATAGCCTCTTCTTCTTAAATAATATAATAATCTAGGTTTGTTATTCTCTGCAAGTAATGGCATCCCGTAAAACGCCAACGCCATCAGCACATCTTCAAAAAACATTTCTGCCGTTTGTGGTCTTGCTACGTATTCTAAAAAAAACATATTAGCAGGAGCATCCTCCATACTAAATTTCGTTAAACCGTGCAAAGCGCCTTTAGATCCTTGACCATCTGTAGTACCTGATATATCGTAGCTATCGCAGCCAAATGCGCCAATATGTTCATTTCCGGGGTATTTTACCCCATTCTTTACTATTACACGATTTTGTAAATTCGTAGGTGGTACCCAGCTTACTTTAAATCTTCCATTTGGGTTTGGCGCAAATTGTACTTTAGTGTCTTGTACACCATTTTCCCATTGAAAACTTCCAACCGTAATGCCAGCTAAAGATTCAATATCATCGTTGTAATCTATTTGCTCGTATATTTTAGCTAAATTAAATATACTATTTTTAGTTTCATCGCGGAACGCGTGCTCTTCTGTACGCGGGAACTGCCTGTAATATTCGTTTAAGCCATCCTGGTCGCCTTTTAATCCGTCAACTTCATTATCCCAATGTTCTATAACCCCGACGTCTATAATGTCGCCGTATGGGCCTTCAGCTGGTTTTTTTGGCGTATCAAATACAGGGTGTCCATAAGAATCAATGAATCCTTCGTAATTCCACTCCATAGGTATGAACAAGCTATATAATCCACTGCGAGTCTGTCCATTGCGGTTTCTTTTTCTAACGTCTGAATCATTATACAACTTTTTAAAATTTTCGCCGCCTTTGTCAAGAGCATTGCTCGTTGATCCCATCATACACTTGCCAATAACCCTGCTACCCAGTCTTAAGGTAGTTTTTGTTACGCGCCAGTTATTTAAAATATTATCTGGCTTTTCCCATTTACCGCTTTCATCATGCACTAGCAGCTTCAGTTTTTCACCATCGTAGCTGTTATCGCCTGTGTTTTTCCAATCAATAGTCGTATCTAGGCCTTCAAGCTCTTCGCGTTGTTGTCCTGACTCTATAGACTTTCTTGTTAACTTTGATGCGGGTACTCTATATGCTAATTCTGTTTTTGGACGGTCCATACCGTCTTGTATTGGTTTAAAGAAAAATGGATAGTTTATTGATATTGGTACAACTTTATCTGTGAACATTTTCTTCGCATCGGAACCAGATTTGGACAATATGCCGAATCGTGCATCACTTGATATTGTAGCCCAGTTAACGGTCTCAGCTGATGCCATAAACGAAAATCCTGAACGTCTGTTTTTGAGATAGCACATTCCATAACATCTGGCGTCTGCTTTGCAAGCTTCCCAGAAAATAAAGAAAAGTCTGTTTGCTTCTCTAAACTCAGGTGCCCCAACATCAATCTTGGTCCACTGCAAGTACATATAGTTAGTGCCAGTAATGTAAGTAGCCACGTTTTTATTATAGAACCAATGGCCTTCTTCGCGTCTTCTAAATTCTTCATCAATGTACGGCTCCCATTTTTCTTGAAATTCTGGCGGATAGTTTTTCCAATCAAATATGGTTTTTATTTTGTTTAATTCTTTTGGATATTCTTTTTTTACCCATTTATTATCGCCTTTGCTTAATTTAGTAGGCGTAGGGGGCAAAGCTATTTTAAGATTTTGTATTTCGTATACTTCACCTATTTGCCCGGTTTTACTTATAACAATAATATCCTCTTCTTTGTTATAACCGTATTTCCACCGCTTAGCTTTATTAAACCGCTTTAGCTTATTTATTTTAATAGGTTCTATAACCTTACACAAAGTTTGCTGGTACATTACTTACTTCTTTTTTCAGCAAAACCTTTAAACGCCTTTTTTTCTTCCCGTGGTTTATTTTCAAGTACAGCTTTTTCTTCTTGAATTCTATTCAATATTTCAAACGCATCAAATATTGCAAGCTTTTTTGTAGCCGCTGCGTTTTTAAGCCTATCGGCAGATACGTCGTCTTCTGTATTTGTAATAATTTTTTCCTCAGCTACTTTTATAAGCTCATCAACCGCTTTGTAACCAGCTTGGATTATACTCGACTTCGTTTCCTTGATATTCATATTTAATTGTAATAGATTCGGTGTGTACCCTATAAAATCTTTCATCATCTATAATAAACTCATAATTTGATGTAGGGGTAAAACCAACAAGTGTACCGGCTTTAATACCATTTTTTTCAAGTGCAGCATCGGCATACTTTATAATACCAACACACGGCTTCTCTTTATCTGTATTTAAATTATCATCAGATGCTAGGGGCTTAACGAAACAAAATCCTTTTGGCGCTTTCCATTTATCTTTACGTTTGTATAAAAATATTTGATCTAAATCAATAAAATATTTATTATCTTCAAAAAAGCTTCTTGAATTTTTTTCTTTACCACGAACATCATACCACCGGCGAAAAATATTATGGTGAACGATTACCTCGTCACCTTTTTTAATATCTGTTTTTTCTGCAAGCGGTGTTTCAAGTACAATAGCATTTCTGCTAATATACCTGTGGTCAGATATTTCTGTATTTAATATTAATTCGTTATCACCAACTTGTTTTTTGTTATTGTAACGATCTTCTTTTGGCTCAACTATAAAACTAAAAATGCTACGCATTAATATTCTAGGTTATACTCAACTGCTACGGCCATGTTTTTATTGAAGTCTTTCCACGGCAATACTTCGTTGTTTTTTTTAATATAAATACTGTATTTGTTTTCTTCTTCGACTATATCACAAATAGTATGCCCTCCGTAGACCTCTTGGCCTACGGAGTAATGCATAGCTTCATTTTTATAGTCTCTCCCGATACTAATCTTCCTTATCAGATTCATCTTCTTCCGGGATTGCTACATAAGTTCCATCTTGAATATTTACAGATACTTTTCCGTATTCTTCTTCAAGTTCTTTTTGGAACGTTTGTAATTGTGCTTGGATTTCTCCGGTTTGGTGCAATAGGTTATGCTTTTCAACTTCTAGTTGGCCTAATTGCAGTTGTGCTTGGTTTAGAGCTTGTACAAATCCTTGCAGTTTTTGTAGTTGCTCTTCGGTTAATTTTGCGTCGTTAGACATAATTTAATTGTATTTAATTGTTAATAATAGTTATGCAGTTGGTAACTGCTTGGTTACACTTGTAGGTGTAATTTTTTCTTCAATTTGAGCATCTAAGCTAGCTTTAATACTATCAATGTCAAGTTCACTAGCTTCAAGCCACGCCTCTACAATATCTTGTGTAAGATCATCAAAAGCTGTATAGTCAGCAGCATCAGGAGCAGCAACGATTTGCGTGCCGATATAGTTTGCTGTATAGGCAACGCCGTCGGCATCTGTTTGATCAGACGTAGCTGTCATTCCCCAGTGAACGTTGTAAACAACATCCGCAAGTGAATCTTGCGTTGGGTATGTATCTAAAGCATTTATTTGCCAAGAATATGTATTTGCCATTTTTTGTTTAGTTTATATTTATTAATTACTTATTTTATTGGTTTTCTAAAATTTGTATTCTAGATTCTAAATTTTCTATTTTAGTTATTGCTTCTTGTAATGCCGCTGTAAGAAGCGGTACAAGCTTAGCTTGGTCAATGCCTTGGTAATTTGGCTCTCCATTTGGCAGCAAGTCATCTTTTTCACCCGTAACAGCTTCGGGGACTACTTCTTGTGCTTCGTGCGCAATAAAACCATCTACTATTAAGCTATCAGGCCCATCCGACCAATTAAATCTGCTAGGTTTTAATTGTTTTATTCTTTGTATACCGTCTTGTATTTTAACAATATTTCTTTTAAGCCTATAGTCAGAAGTAGTATTATATTGAACGGCAAATTGGTTCATTGTAATATATCCTCGAACCGACCCGTTGGACCTTGTGAAATCTATCATTCTTCCAACAGTTGATGGTAAAGAATTTGTAGCTTTTAAAATTAAATGGTCACTATCTGTTGTACTTGCTGTCCCTTCAATTTGCAACTTAGCTCCAGGACTAGTCGTCCCGATACCAACGTTGCCTGAATAATCTATAGTCATTTTGGCATCTGTCTCATCAGCATTTGATGAGTTAGCTGTTCCTTCCATAGCAAAGTACATTTTTCCTCTACCATTTGCATCTTGACCTTCAAAAATTATTGCACCTTTTTGATATGTATTACCTGTGTAACCAAAACGTATTCCTGTGTGTGTTCCTACTGTACCTATATTGTTATTTTCTAAAGAAAGAGGATAAGCGCTTGTACTGTCATCTCTTAAAGAAAGTTTGTATGAAGGACTAGTCGTTCCAATACCAACGTTGCCGTTAAAATATGTTGTACCGCTATGCCCATCAATACTAAACATAGTCGCTGTATCACTTCTTGTTAATTTTATATTAGCACTATTGTTTGCGTTGTTATTTACTTCAAAATATGAGTCTGTATCATAACCGAAAGCTCTAAAAGTTGGCGAGGTTGTTCCACCTGAACTTGCTGAAGTCCTAATGTCCGTCTTAGCTGTCGGGCTCGCTGTACCTATGCCGACGTTGCCATTGTGCTCAATGCGCATGCGCTCTCCATTTACTGTTTCAAAAACAAAACCAGAGGCGTTTGATTGGTTTCCATAAAAATTAAGAAATCCATTAGAAGTATTTCTACCTATATCATAATAATATGTAGCTGTACCTATTCTAAATTGATAGTCATTTGATCCAGTTGTATTAATTTCTAAAGCCCTACTAGGATTAGTTGTCCCAATCCCAACGTTGCCACTGGAGTTAATACGCATTTTTTCACTGCCATTTACATTAAATGCAGTTGTTGATGCGTCTATACTTAGCGTATTCCACTGGTTAGTGTTTGAGCCTAAATAAAGAACTTTTGTATTATCTGTTGTTGGTCTTATATACGAAGCGTTTCTGCTTAATTGCAAACCATACCCTCGCATTTCAGTATAAGTTCCATCATTAAAATAAGATCGTACAGCATCATCAGCCGTCCCATCTCCAATTTGTAGTTTAACCTCAGGATTAGTAGTCCCAATTCCTACGTTGCCAGTGCCGTCAATAGTCATAACTCTATTAGAGCCTAATACATTAGCACTATCACTGGGTGTCCAAATATAAAAATCAATTGCGTTTGTTGAGGCTGTAGCACTGTTGTGTCTTGTTCTTATAGTATGAGCATACCCATTTGAATTAAACGGATTCCCCCCATAACTAAATATTATTTGAGCTGAATCTGTACCTGTACTTATATCTCCTGAT
>Ga0213865_10000522_pt1 | contig 26060 bp, 25 predicted proteins | sample PICome_6_FD_160100 | JGI IMG/M metagenome (GOLD analysis project Ga0213865, IMG submission 160100) | Coastal seawater microbial communities near Pivers Island, North Carolina, United States - PICO282 | ecosystem: Environmental > Aquatic > Marine > Coastal | place: USA: North Carolina...
ACCAACTTTTTCAAAAGCTTCTGTGATAAGGGTTCCTATCGTTTCGTCATTATTAGCTGAAATTGACGCAACTTGCTTGATTTTTTCGGATGAATCACCCACTTGAACAGCTTGCTTATCGAGGTCTTTTACAATGGCTTCAACGGCCTTGTCTACCCCACGTTTCAAATCCATTGGGTTTGCACCAGCAGCTACGTTTTTGAGACCTTCATGCACAATGGCTTGCGCCAAAATTGTAGCAGTAGTTGTCCCGTCGCCAGCCAAATCATTTGTTTTGGATGCAACTTCTTTTACCATTTGAGCACCCATGTTTTCAAGGGCATCTTCGAGCTCTACTTCCTTAGCAACAGTCACACCATCTTTAGTGACTTGCGGGCCACCAAAAGACTTGTCGATAATGACATTTCTGCCCTTTGGACCAAGTGTAACTTTTACAGCATTTGCAAGGGCATCTACACCCCGTTTAAGCCCTTCTCGAGCTTGTACATCAAATTGAATATCTTTTGCCATTTTTTATTTTGTTTATACAATTGCAAGTATGTCGCTTTCGCGCATGATTAAATAATCTGTTCCGTCGAGCTTAAGCTCTGTTCCGGCGTATTTTCCATAAAGAACGGTGTCCCCAACTTTTACAGTGATTGGATCGTCTTTCGTACCAGGACCTACAGCAGCTACTGTTCCCTTTTGCGGTTTTTCTTTAGCAGTATCTGGAATAATAATCCCCGAAGCAGTTTTTGTTTCAGCTTCAAGTGGGGTTACAACCACCCTGTCGGCTAAAGGTTTGATATTTAATTTACTCATAATTTGGTATATATTTTTATTTTTGTTTGGCACGAATCGTGCCAATGAATCTTTTATGAAATCATCTGCCAAATCGTGACATTATGGCATTTTGTTTTACATATTTGGAATGCTTACTCAGATGGAGTTTCTTCAGGAAGAATCTCTGGTAATTCTTCTGGAATTTCTTCAGGGATAATCTCTTCAATGGCTTCGTCACTCAACAAACTAGAGTCTTCAAGAGTACCGGGACGCGATATCATTGAGTTTGACAATAGAATGAGTACCAATAATAAAGTAGCCAGCACCCATGTACTTCGATCTAGGAAGTCTGAGGTGTTTTGTACTCCGCCGATCTGTTGTCCGCCGCCACCAAAAGATGAAGAAAGCCCACCTCCCTTAGGGTTTTGAACCATGATAACAAGCACCAAAAGAAATGATACGATGATGATTAGAGTGATAAAAATGGAAAATGTACTCATATTTAATTATTTCGACTCTTCTGATTTGATTTGTTTAATATGGTCTGCAAATAAACTACTTTTTTCTGGATATTTCAAAGAGAGAATCTTGAACGCTTTCTTCGCCTCATCGTACTTTTTTTGTTTCCAATATAAATGTGCAAGCGTTTCTGTCATGATTTCATTTTTTGACAACGGATTCTCTTTAGATAGGTCTTTTTTCGAAGTGGTGCTTTTTGCGGGTATAATTTTTGCATTTTGCGCCACGAAATCATCGATCCAGTCAAATTTTGACGGCGTTCGATCTGTGGTTTTGTCGTCGATTACTTCCAGCCATTGCAAGAATGAATGCAAATTATTTTCATTTGGAACCGTGATTTGTTGTTGATCATTTTCCACACTTTGCGCAAGATTTTCTAAATGTTGATACAATACATTTCGCTGAGTGGTTTGCAACGCACAAGCTCGAAGGGCATGTTTATACCCTTTTTGATTTATGGCTTTGAGGATGTCCAATTCTAGGATGCGTGCAGCCATAAAATACGGATATTCCTTGATGATTTTTTTGACGGTTAAGAGTGCTTTCTCAGGTTCGTTTTTCGCCAAACTTTGCAACTCTTCAATGGTTTGCTTTTCGTTTACCATTTGGCGAGGGATTGGTTAAAGATATCTTGAGTAATGCGCTCAAAAATTTCTTCATGGGCATCTGCTTTCACACTTTGTAGTTGTGTTGTATCTGCAAAATCATAAAAATGGGAAAATCTTTTTTCAAAATTATCCTCTTCATTATTGGTGTTGATATAACGAACGTTGATGGAGATTGTCAATCTGTTTTGTGCTGCTGTTTGTTGGGCAGTAGCTGTTGTTGGCGTTACCCGATATTCTGTGATTTCTCCTTCATAAATCAAATCTCCATTGACTCCTGTCAGCTCTAAATTTGTTTGATTGAGCAATACCTCTTGCATTGCATTTGTAAAATCTCTGTCAAGTCCTGGTTCGAAAATTGAACCTATTGAATTTGCTGCGTCGTTTGCGAAAAGGTTGACTTGTACGGTTTCCGCATTTTCAGGGATAGAGGCCCCAGTAAATGAATAAAATTTACATCCAAACACGAATAAAGACAAACAAAATATTATGGCTTTTCTCATTACAAATCAATATCAAATTGTTTGATTTTCCGATAAAGTGTACGTTCAGATATACCGAGTTCGTCGGCAGCGGCTTTGCGTTTGCCGTGATTGCGTTCCAGTGCTTTTTTGATGAGTTCGAGTTCTTTGTCGATTAGACTCAGGGTTTCTTCTTCCTCGATTTCTTCGGCATAGTCAAAGTTATCATCTTTCTTTTTTGGATAGGAGTTAGTCTCGTTTCTTGAGGGTAGTAAACGTTCGGGCTGGTTATGTTCTTCGCCATAAATTTTTTGAATCAGGCCTTCATTGTCGGAGCGAACTTGTTCTGTACTTGAAGAATTCATCAACTCCAAAGTGAGTTGCTTTAAATCGTTTAAGTCAGATTTCATGTCAAACAGTACTTTATATAAAATTTCCCGTTCTGAACCAAAATCACTCCCGCCATTAGACGGCGAGGGAACTACGGCTGGTAAGCGTGTGTTATGGTCTGGCAGGTATAGTCCCAAGGTGTCGACTCCAATAGCACGATCTTGTTCCAAAACAGATAGTTGTTCGGCCACATTGCGAAGTTGTCGAATATTTCCATGCCATTGTTGTCTTTCTAGGAGTTTCTGTGCCTGTTCGTCCAAACGCACAGTTGGCATTTTATACTTCTGTGCAAAATCTGCTGCAAACTTGCGGAACAGCAAATGAATATCTCCATTTCTTTCTCGCAAAGGGGGTAGTACAATTTCGACCGTACTCAAACGATAAAACAAGTCTTCCCGAAATTTCCCTTGCTGAATGGCTTTGGGCATATCAAGATTCGTAGCTGCTACGATTCGCACATTGGTTTTTTGAACTTGCGAAGAACCGACTTTCAAAAACTCACCATTTTCCAGTACTCGCAATAAGCGGACTTGTGTCGTCAAGGGCAATTCGCCGACTTCATCCAAAAATATGGTACCTCCATCAGCTTCTTCAAAATAGCCGCTTCGTGTGGAGGTAGCACCTGTAAAGGCCCCTTTTTCATGACCAAACAGTTCCGAATCGATTGTTCCTTCGGGAATAGCACCACAATTGACTGCGATAAACTTGCCGTGTTTTCGCAAAGAAAGTTGATGAATGATTCGAGGAATACTCTCTTTACCGACTCCACTTTCGCCAGTTACCAAAACAGAAATATCGGTTGGAGAAACCCGAATCGCTTTCCCAATTGCTCGATTGAGTTGGGGGTCATTCCCAATAATTTCAAAGCGTTGTTTGATCGATTGAATTTTGTCCATGGCTATATGGCTTTACCGATTAGGGTTGCAGATGTGCAATCTTCGATTTTTACATTTACAAAATCACCAACTTTAAAGTTTTCCTTGGGGAAAACAACTACTGTATTTTGTTGATTTCGTCCACTCCAGTGTTCTTTTGATTTTTTGGATTCTTTTTCGATCAAAACTTCTACCGTTTGACCAACAAACTGCTGGGTTCGATATAAACCGTGTTGTTGTTGTCGTGCGACAACCTCTTGCAAACGTCGTTTTTTGATATCCTCTGGGATGTTATCTTCAAGCTTTTTTGCGGCTGGAGTTCCAGGGCGTTCTGAGTACATGAACATAAAACCAAAGTCGTACTTGACATAATCCATCAAACTAAGGGTGTCTTGGTGGTCTTCCTCGGTTTCATTCGGAAATCCACTGATCATATCCTGTGAAATTCCACAGTCAGGTAATATTTTGCGAATATGATCAATCAGTTCAATATACTCTGCTCTGGTGTGTTGCCGGTTCATCGCTTCCAAAACGTGATCGCTACCAGACTGCACGGGTAAGTGGATATAGTTGCAAATGTTTTTGTGTTTGCGCATCACATACAGAACATCCACAGTCATATCTTGCGGATTTGATGTGGAGAATCTAATGCGCATGTCTGGTTGCTCGCTGGCAACCATATCGAGAAGTTTGTCAAAGGTTATTGCCGTTTTCTTTTGGAGGTCTGTTGCCTTTCGAAAATCTTTTTTAGGACCTCCTCCATACCATAAATAACTATCGACATTTTGACCGAGTAGGGTAACTTCTTTATACCCCTTATCGGCTAGATCTTTCATTTCTTTTAAGATACTTTTTGGGTCACGACTGCGCTCTCTCCCTCGTGTGAATGGTACCACACAGAAAGTACACATATTATCACAACCTCGTGTAATGGATACAAAGGCAGTCACCCCATTCGATTGCAGACGAACAGGTCGAATATCCCCATAGGTTTCTTCTTTTGATAAAATCACGTTCACAGCATCTCTCCCTTCTTCTACCTCTTTGACCAGGCTGGGAAGGTCTTTGTAGGCATCTGGCCCTGCAACGAGGTCTACAATTTTTTCTTCTTCTAGGAATTTTGATTTGAGTCGCTCCGCCATACAACCCAATACCCCAACTTTTACATTGGGATTACTCTTTTTGATCCCGTTAAATTGCTCCAATCGGTTTCTGACCGTTTGTTCTGCTTTTTCACGAATTGAACAGGTGTTTACAAGCACCAAGTCAGCTTCTTGTAGATCGCGGGTGGTTGCATAGCCAGCATCTCCCAGAATCGATGCTACGATCTCACTGTCAGAAAAGTTCATCTGACACCCATAGCTTTCGATATACATCTTTTTGCCATGGCTTTTTGAGCCTTGGACATCAAGGACTTCCCCATTGTACTGGTTTGGATTTTTATCGTGTTGGGTTTCAGAGTACAAGTGATCTGTTTTAGTTGTAAATGCAAGCAAAAATACAAAAATACCGACATTTTGTCAGTATTTCTGTGCGAGCCATCCAATTACTGGCTAGTGTGGAAGTCGTTTTTTGAGCTTTCCATATACAAAAGTCCCCAGCGTCGCAAAGAATAACAACACCAAAACAGGAAGATAACCTGCTCCTAAAAGAACAAAGATTGGGCCCGGGCAAGCTCCCACGAGTGCCCAGCCAAGCCCAAATACAATACCCCCATATAGATTGCTTTTTAGCGCCTTTTCTTTATCTACAATCACAATAGGTTGTCCGTAAAACGACTTGACTCCAAAACGTTTGATGCTCTGGGTAATAACAACCCCCAAAACAAGAGCTGATCCGATGATGCCATACATATGGAAGGATTTGAATTGGAACATTTCATAGATGCGAAACCATGAGGCCGCCTCAGATTTAAACAAAGTAATTCCAAATAGGATTCCGATGATAAAATAGCGTATCGTTCTCATAGGATATAGCTAATTAGAAAGTGATTCATAATAATTCCACCAATAAAAAATCCGATGACCGCAACCAAAGATGGAAGTTGAAGGTTGCTCAAGCCCGAAATCGCATGTCCCGATGTACAACCACCAGCATAGCGAGCTCCAAAGCCAACTAGAAACCCGCCCACAGCTAGAATCGATAAAGACTTCCAGTCGGTCCAGCTAGCACTCCCAAACAATCTTTCTGGCATATATGCCTGACCTGCGTCCACAATATTGAGCCCTTGGAGTTGAAGGACAACATCAGGGTGTAGATCAACCGCAGTCTGGGTGGATAAAAATTGTGCGCCGATCAACCCACCTACAAAAGCGCCTAAAATAACAATGATGTTCCAGCGTTGAGACTTCCAGTCATAGTCAAAAAAAGGAGTGGACTTGCCAGCACCAAATGCAGCACAGATTGTTCTGAGATTTGAAGACATTCCAAACTTTTTTTCGCTCAACAAGAGCAAAAGCATGACGAGGGCAATTAGTGGACCACCAATGTACCAAGGCCAAGGGTCATATATCCAATTCATATTAATTTTATTTAAGGGTATTTAATGATTTGTTTGACTTGCAATTTTCTTCTGAACATCGGTTGGTACGACTTCTCCTTTAAAATAGTCAACCGCATCTGCTGTTTTTGAGAACATGTTTTTTTCTTGAATCAAGTCTGTGAGTTTACTTTGTTGTAGCACATCCCTTGCAGGTCCGATTGCCCCTGCTACCATAAAAAGGATACCTTTCTGCTGAAACGACTTGATCATGGTACCTAAGGTGCTGAGACCGCTACTATCGATGTATGTAATCCCCCTAGCAACCAAGATAAACCCTTTCAGATTCGGTTTCTTTTCCATTTCTTCATATACAATTTTTCTAAAATAGTCTCTATTGCCAAAAAATAATTGTGCATCAAATCTTATGATGAGAATATCATCGTCGATTTTTGTGTCTGTTTCAAAGCGAGAAACATTTTTGTAATAGTTTGTTCCTGAAACCTTGGCTAGTACGGCATAATGTGGCTTTGACGTTCGAATCACCATAAGCAATAAAGATAGTAATGCCCCAATAAGGATCCCTTCACTGATTCCAACAAACAATGTGAGCAGACAGGTCATAAGCAAAAGAAAAAACTCATCACGACGCGTATTGTATAAATCAATTGCATAACGAACATTAATTAGGCGTAACACAGCGACCATGATAATCCCTGCCAATACAGGGATAGGAAGATAAAAGAATAGAGAAGTAAAAAAAAGAAGCGTTAGACCGACAATCAAAGCACTAAAAACGGCTGTCATCCCTGTCTTGGCACCAGATTGAAACTTCACTGCTGATCGAGAAAAACTTGCTGACACAGGATAGGATTGAAAAAAAGACCCCACTAGATTTGCAGTCCCCAATGCCATGAGTTCTTTGTTGGGTTTGAGCGAATATTTTTCTTCCTTTTCCTCCAATTCTTTTGTGATTGAAATGATTTCGACATAGCCAATAACAGCCAAGGTCAAAGCAAAGGGTAACATATCTTTTATTAATTCTGGAGAGACAGTGAAAAGGCCGACATCTGGAAGCCCAGCAGGAATATGTCCAACAATCTCAACACCATGTAAATCCCAACGGGTGCTCCAAATCAATAAAACACCAAAAACAGAAACGAGCAATGCAGAAGGGAATTTGGGCAAGTATTTTTTAGTGATCAAAATTAGAGACATCGCAGAGAGACCAACGACAACCGTCATCAGATGGGTTTCACTGAAATTTTGTACAACGGACAGTATCATTTTTTGAATCTGATTTGACGATTCAATTTGCAATCCCAAAAGATGTTCAACCTGACTCAATCCAATGATAATTGCAGCAGCAGAAGTAAAGCCACTTATTACAGGTCTTGATAGGTAGTTGGCCAATACACCCATTTGGAGAAGCCCCATTAGCAATTGTAAAACGCCAACCATTGTCGCTAAAAATATTGCAACAGCGATCACCTCCTCAATCCCACTCAGAGACAAAGCGCTCAAGGCAATGGCTACGACAAGGGAGTCAAGAGCGACCGGCCCAACGGCTGGATGGCGTGAGGTCCCCATAATTCCGTGGATGAGTTGAGGAATAAGGGCTGCGTAAAGCCCATATATTGGTGGTAGTCCTGCAATCATCGCATATGCCAACCCTTGCGGGATAACAATTACTGCAATAGAAAGGCCGGCTATCAAGTCGCTAAAAAGAGTCGATCGATTATAGGTCAACAGGTCTTTGGTAATCGGAAAAAGTCTTGCAATCACAACACAAAATTAATGGATTTTGCACTATGAATTGTAGTCGTTTTTTAAGAAAATTAGGGTAATGTAGAAGAAAAATTTTGTTTGTTCAAAAATAATTCTACTACTTTTGTTTCCGTTTTCACGCAAAATTATGGCGAAAAATCTTGTTATTGTAGAGTCACCAGCTAAAGCCAAAACCATTGAAAAATTTCTTGGCCCAGACTTTAAGGTGGTATCTAGTTACGGACATGTTTCAGATCTTCCCGACAAAGAATTGGGAGTTGATGTTGAGCAAAACTTTTTACCAAAATACACGGTTTCAAGTGATAAGAAAAAGATTGTTTCTGAGTTGAAGAGCTTAGCAAAAAAGTCAAATACGGTTTGGCTGGCTAGTGATGAAGACCGGGAAGGAGAGGCCATTGCCTGGCATTTGTCCAATGTTTTGGAGTTACAAAAAGAAAACACAAAACGAATCGTATTTAACGAGATTACAAAGACTGCGATTAACCATGCGATTGAGCACCCGCGTCAAATCGACCAAAATTTAGTCGATGCCCAACAAGCAAGACGTGTTTTGGATCGACTTGTTGGTTATGAATTATCACCCATACTGTGGCGTAAAGTACAAGGCGGTCTGTCAGCAGGGCGTGTGCAGTCTGTTACCCTTCGTTTGGTTGTTGAGCGTGAGCGTGAAGTCGAAAACTTTGTTCCCAAAGAGACATTTAAAGTGCAGGGAGACTTTACCACAGTTGAAGGGAAAGCTTTTAAAGCTGAATTGGCTACAACTTTTAGCAGTGAGCAAGAAGCATCGTCGTTTTTAGAACAGAATATCGATGCCATCTTTCAAGTTTCTTCCATCGAGAAAAAGCCAGCGACCAAATCGCCGGCAGCACCTTTTACCACCTCAACATTACAGCAAGAAGCATCGCGAAAACTCGGATTTTCTGTAAGTCGGACCATGCAAAATGCCCAACGCTTGTACGAAGCGGGTTTGATTACATACATGCGAACAGACAGTGTTAACCTTTCCAAACAGGCTTTAGGCCAAGCCGCATCGGTTATCGAAAGCAACTACGGTAAGGAATACGTGCGAATACATCAATATAAAACATCTAAAAAAGGTGCACAAGAAGCGCATGAAGCCATTCGCCCTACCGACTTGAGTCGAATGAATGTAGATGTAGAGTTTGATCAGAAAAGACTCTATGAATTGATATGGAAACGCACCTTGGCTTCGCAGATGAGTCAGGCAAAACTAGAAAGAACGGTTGCACGGATTGTGACAGATCAACACAGCCATGCGTTTGTTGCTCGTGGAGAGGTTGTGGTTTTTGATGGGTTTTTAAAATTGTATTTAGAAGGTGTTGATGACCCTTCTGAGGAGGATCAATCCCTATTACCAGCGATGAAGCAAGGCGAGACTGTGCATGCAAAACGTGTTGATGCCACTCAGCGTTTCAGTCGCCCTCCCTACAGATATTCCGAGGCATCATTGGTTAAAAAATTAGAGGAACTGGGGATTGGTAGACCATCGACCTATGCACCGACCATTTCGACCGTTCTCAATCGAAAGTATGTCGCTAAAGGAACCCATGAAGGTGAAGAGCGTTCCTACAAACAGCTTGTTTTGCAGGAAAATAAGCTCACTTCAGTAAATCAGTCCGAGAAAACTGGTTCGCAAAAAGGGAAACTTGTGCCAACAGATATTGGCTTTTTGGTAAACGATTTCTTGATCAATAATTTTAAGGAAATTGTTGATTATGGATTTACAGCCAGTATTGAACAGGATTTTGACCGAGTTGCTACTGGAAATTCCGAGTGGGAATCGATCATGAAGCAATTTTATGCCAACTTCCACCCAGTTGTTGAAGACGTTAAGAAAAACGCAACACGAGAAACCGGGCAGCGAATTTTGGGTACAGATCCGAAATCTGGTCGTCAATTGAGTGTTCGCCTTGGAAAATTTGGCCCAATGGCACAATTGGGAACTGTTGAGGACGAAGAAAAGCCCTTGTTTGCCAATATGCCAGACACATATAGTTTGTCCAAAATCACATACGAAGAAGCCTTAGACTTGTTTAAATTGCCCGCAACGCTAGGGGAGTATGAGGGAATGCCTGTGCAAACCAATAATGGACGTTATGGGCCTTATGTGCTGCACAATAAGGTGTTTGTTTCCTTGCCAAAAGATGCAAACCCCTTGTCCGTAACACTCGAAGAAGCGATTGCATGCATCGAACAGAAACGAAAAGACGATGCCCCAATCGCAACCTATGAAGGTCAAGGTGTTACGAAGGGAAAGGGTCGTTTTGGACCTTTTATCAAATGGAATGGGTGGTTTATCAATGTATCCAAACAGTATGATTTTGATAAGCTTTCTGATGAAGACATCAAAGAATTGATCGAGGCAAAAAAGAAGAAAGAGGCCGAACGCGTTGTTCGTGTTTGGGAAGAAGAGGGCATTCGCATTGAAAAGGCTCGATGGGGTCGCCACAACCTGATTAAAGGTAAAACCAAAATAGAACTCAATAAGACCATTGCAGTAGCTGAATTATCTCTCAAAGAAGTACAAGCGATATTGAGTAAAAGCAAGCCAAAAAAGAAGAAAACAAAAAAATAAGCGATGGCGATTGAGCTTCTTATCCCTGTAACTGATGAGGTTTTGTCTTTACGTACGATTTCAGAGCCGCAGACCTTAGGAAATAAACTTAAGATACACTCAGAAAAGTCAGGAGTTCCGAGCTTTAAAAATGTACGAATCGCTATTGTTGGCGTTCAAGAAACGAGATCCATTGGGCAACCCCATCAGCGCAAGCAAAATCTGAATGGGATTCGTAAAGCGCTATACAGTCTATATATTGGAAATTGGAATAATAACATCATCGACTTGGGTGACATTCCGATTGGCGAAAAAGAGAAAGACTCTCACAAGGCATTGCATGATATTGCCAAAGAAATGTATCAGCGCAACATTCTGCTTATCGCTTTTGGTGGGAGTCAAGAAAACACTTTGGGCTTATGTAACGTTTTCAATGAGTTTGAGGTATATTACAACTTCACCTCCATCGATTATAAATTTGATTTTGGAGGAGATGGGAGTCTTATCTCTCCAGATTCCTATATGTCAAAACTCATCGCTAATCGTCCGAACTACATGACCAATTTCTGTAATTTGGGTTATCAAAGTTATATGGTTGCTCAAGATGAAATTGATTTAATGGAGCGTTTGTATTTTGAGTCCATTCGTCTTGGCACACTCACTTCTGACCTCAAAGTCGTAGAGCCATTGATGCGAGACTCGGATATCGTTTCTATGGATATGACTGCAGTGAAATCCAACGAGCTTCAGGGCGGTTTGACACAAGTAAATGGTTTTACAGCACAACAATTTTGTGCATTAGCTCGTTATGTTGGTATCAGTGATCGGGTTCGATTTGTCGGTTTGTGCAATATTCCAGAAAGCAACTTATCTTCGAATTTGACTGCCCAAGCGGTGTGGTATATAATAGAAGGAATGCATTACAGAGTCAATGAATATCCGTTTTCAACAAAGGAAAATAGCGTCCGATACGTGGTATCGTGCGATGATCAGGAGTTAATTTTTTACCAAAGCTCTTTGAGTAAGCGCTGGTGGTTAGAAGTACAGCCTGAGCACGATTCTAACCTGGAAGCGGTGCTGATTTCTTGTTCAGAAGAGGATTTTTATACAGCGGAAAAAGGGACGGTCCCAGAGCGTTGGTGGAAGGCCATTCGTAGAAGTATTATTTAAATTACATATTTTTGTGAACAGTATTGTTAATAAATATCTTAATTTAGCAAACGTAATGAGAAGCATAACTGCATTACTTGCTTTGTTAATTGTAGTCTTGAGTTGTGGTAAACGCGACCAGGGCGAGTTAATAGGAGTTAAGACAAAAAAGTTTATTCGGGTAAACCCACATGGGATGGTTGAAATTCCTGGTGGGTCTTTTATTATGGGTTCTTCCGACGAGGATATTATTGATGCACAAAATGATATTACCAGGACCATGACTATTCGAACATTCTACATGGACGAAACCGAAATCACCAATCGGGAGTATATGCAATTTATCGAATGGGTAAAAGACTCAATCGTTAGAACTAGACTTGCAGAAAAAGCGGTTTACGTAGCATTAGGAGTTACACAATCAAATATTGATAGACCCGAAATTGATCAAACCTGGAAAGAGTTAAATAGTATAGTAGAAGCTGATGTTAATGAGTTTACAGATGGTGTAAGTGAAATAAAAATGCCTAATCTTGATGGTTTATCAGATGGTAATGAAAGCTTTGATAAGGCGGATAAATATTACCAATCCCCAAAAGGTGAAATTCTTAAATACTTCCCTGATATTGAAGATTATGTAGGGTCTGAGTCTGATGAAAACACAACTGATGCCGAAGAGTTAAGCGGTTTAAATGGATATCAATTACTACTTCGCTATAGAGCAGAAAACCCTATTGTTTTATGGTTAAGAGATCGGAAAAAAGCCAACAATGAATTCCACAATCACCTACCTCTAAATAGGGATGTAGAAATTTTTTGGGATAGAGACGAGTATCCCGATATTCACTACGCTGAGGTAATGGAAGATATAATTTATCTACCAGAGGAAGATTGGTTTAACGGAGTAAGGTCCATAAATACCAAAGAGCTTGTTTACAGATTCTCCGAACTTAAAACTGATAGTCTGGTACAGGATATGAAAAACCCACAATTGGTTGATAAAATTAAAAGGTCTGATTACCTAATTCACGATGCTGTAAAAATATACCCTGACACTACAGTTTGGATTAAAGATTTTAAGTATAGTTACAATGAGCCAATGTTTAACGAATATTTTTGGCATCCTGCCTATGCAGACTATCCCGTGGTAGGGATTAGTTGGAAGCAGGCTAAGGCGTTTGCGAATTGGAGAACAAAATATAGAAACGATTATTTAAGGGGAGAAAAAAACAAAACGACAGTTGGGCAGTTCAGATTACCTACAGAAGGGGAATGGGAATACGCTGCTCGTGGAGGTAAGCAATCCGCAATTTACCCATGGGGAGGACCATATTTGGTTGATAACCGTGGTAATTTTCTCGCTAATTTTAAGCCAAAACGAGGAGATTATGCTGCAGACAACATTGTTTACACAGCGGAAGTAGACTCTTACGAGCCTAATGATTTTGGACTCTACAATATGTCTGGGAATGTAGCCGAATGGACATCCTCGCCCTATTACAACGAAAGTTATGAATTCAACACGACATTTAACCCTGACGTGTACATGCCAGGAAACGAAAGAAAGGTGGTCCGTGGTGGTTCGTGGAAAGATGTCGCGTACTTTTTAAAAGTTGGTAGTAGAGATTATGAGTATGCAGATAGTGCAAAAAGTTATATTGGTTTACGCTTGGTGCGGGACTATTTAGGATCAAATAGCAGATAATTAGAAACACGATTAATTTATAAACAATGAAGAAAAAGTTTTTTATTCCCGAAAAATACCTTGAATTATTTTTTGGTGTTGGTGCATCAGTAGTAATTGTTGGGGCACTTTTGAAAATCACACACAATGATTTTATATTTAGTGGAAATACATGGTTGACAGCAGGGTTAATTACTGAAGCTGTAATTTTTATGATAGCTGGTCTCAGAGGATATACAGTAACAACTGATGATGATGATGTCACTCCAGAATCTGCAATTTCAGATGTGTCTAAGGAGGTTGATGCGCTCAAGGAGGCTTTCACAGGTGCAACCAAACAAATTCAAAATCTTACGGGGAGCCTTCAGTCTGCAACAATTGCAGCAGCTACAATCAAAATTCCAGAAAACTTTCAAGTCAATGTAGATGAACTCAATAATCGTCTGGCTTCGGCGAGTGTAAGTGTTTCTCAGGTACAAGACGTTTATAACAGTATTGAGAAGAGCTTAGATGGACAGCCTCAAGCTCATAGAGACGTTGTATCTGCAAGTGATAAACTTGTGGTTCAATTAGAAGAAATGAATTCACTTGTGAAGCAGTTAAATGAAAAGTACTCCGCTATAGCGAAAGCAATGGGTAAATAAAAACTTACAAAGACAACCAATGGCAGCAGGAAAACAAGATTCTCGACAAAAAATGATAAACATGATGTACCTCGTGTTTATTGCGATGTTGGCTTTGAATATTAGTAAGGAGGTATTGGCTACGCTAGGACTTTTAAATGATGATATAGAAAATTCTATCCGTTCAAAAAGTGAAAAAAGTGTAGAGTTATACAATATGTTCAGTCAAAATTCTGAAAACCCTAATTATTTGTTTGCAAATGAATGGGCTCCTGTCATTAGAGACTCTACAAATGAATATTTTGATTTTATTCAATCAATTAAAGATTCACTTTTACTAAAACCTAATGGCACAAAGAAATATAAAAAATTAGTTGTTGTTAAAAGTGGGCCTAACGTAAATGACACAATACCAATGACAGACTACCAGAAGATGGACAAAGCACTCGATTTGGATGATATGTTTTTTGAAGGGAATACTTATGATAGTCTTGGGGTTGTTTATGTTGAAAAATTTAAAAGCTATTCAGCTCTGATGAGTTCAGTCATTGATTCAATAATTGCTCAAGAAAATGCATTAGAAGTTAAAAGAACACCCCATGACTTTTCAATTAGCTTGGATCTACTGGAAAGAAGTTTTAGCTTTAAAGATAGTGTGGTGAACTCCGAGGGCACCATACAGCCATTTCTTGATTACAATTTTAAAGGATTTCCAAAAATCGCATCTGTTTCAAAGTTAACTAAACTCCAATCTGATATTAGAGAACTTGAATTTCAAATAACTCAAGCTCTAACCGATAAGATTAAGAGTGATGGTAGTGCGGTTAATATCAATACTTCAAAAACACTATTAGACGCTCAGCCATCTTACTACGTTAATCAAACTACTAGCGATGCTAAAATTATTGTTGGAAGAATTGATGGCAACTTTGTTCCTGACTCGGTTGCTTTGAAAATAGGAAACCAAAATCTCAGAGAAGGTACTGATTTCACTATTGGCGGTGGGGCTATTAACTTAACAAAGAGATTTAGCGTTGCTGGCGAAAAAAGGATTACAGGTAATCTTTATTTTAGAGAATCTAATGGGAGTTTATCTCCAATTCCAGTCGAGCAAAGTTTAATCATCAATAATAGAACTGATTTTTTTGTTGAACTTCCTAAAATGAACATCCTTTACAGAGGTCTTCCAAATGATGTTCGAATAACTGACCCTGAGATTCAAAACAATAATTTAAGGGTGAGTTCAAGAGGAGCAAGGACAAAAGGAATAGGTAACAATACTTGGGAAGTCGCGCCTAATTCTTTAAATGATTTGCAATTAGTCATTTCCGATGCATCGAATCCAAGTGTTCGGAAAACGAAAACTTTCAGAGTTAAGGATCTTCCTGAAATGGAAAGTGCTATTATTTCTGAGGGGACAACAATACTTGCATCTAAAGAAATAACTAGACGCCAGTTACAAAGGGGGATTATTTCGGCTAATAGGCCTGCGGATTTTGAATATGATTTAAAAATTGACGTAGTTAGTTTCGATTTTGCTGTTGGAAATTCTCCAACACAAAGTGTCAACGGAAATAACTTACAGAGATTTTACGAAACGATTCAAGGTGCATCTTCCGGAAGTTATGCTACATTTACAAATGTTGTTTCTACTGCTACAACATCATCCGGTCAAAGAATTCCGAATGTTAAAGTCAATGATTTTTTTGTTAAAATAAGATAAATGTCATAAAATGCTTAGAATTAACTTTATCATATTATTTTCTTTTGTAAGCTTATTTTCATTTGGTCAATTCAATTTGTTAAATGCAGATTCTCCAGATGACGTTGGAAAAAAAACCGAACAACAAAAAGCATTGGATTTTAATCAGCCATTAGAGTACCCCTATGTTGATGATAAAGACATTTTGTGGAGCAGAATCGTCTATGAATATATAGATGGATACGAGCAATTTAATTATCCACTTTTTTATCCTTTAGAAGATGCCTTTTTTACTGAAGAACGAAGATCTTTATGGAGAATTATTCGGGAGTACATATACTACGAAACTGTTCAAAATGTAGAAGATTTATCAATTGAAGGTAATGAAAACAAGACAGTTTTAACTTTGTACGATCCGTTATACAGAAATTTTAATGTTAAATCTAAAATCGATTTTAGAATCCCGAAGACCGATTCAACAAGTAATGAGGTCAAGATTGCCGAAACAACTTTTGATACCAACGATGATGGCGTAATTGACGAAAATGACATCGAATTTATACCATCCAAAAATATAATTGGTTATAATTTAAAAGGGGTTTGGTATTTTGATAAAAAATACGGAGTACTTAATTATCGTTTAATTGGGATTCAGCCAATTGGATATCAGACTTTCAAAGAGGAGCCAGACGAAGGGGATATACCCAAGCCATTCTTTTGGATATGGTTTAAAGACTTGCGTGAAATATTACATGCAAATACTATTTTTAGTGAAAAAAACAATTCAAAAAGAATAACATTTGATCAACTTTTTATTTCTCGAAAATTTCACACTTATCTTTATAGGATAGAAAATATTTTAGATGATCGTGAATTAAGCAAGACGCCGTACATTGAAGACAACCTTTATTTAAGAATAACTGAATCTCAACGACTCAAAGAAGTTATCCGAAACTTTGAGCATGACATGTGGAGCAACTAGTTGCTAACCATTTGCCATCACACTACCTTTACAGTTGTGTTAATCTAACAAAGTGATCGACTATATCATTGTCGGCCTGGGATTATCTGGTCTTTCCTTTTGTCAAAAACTCTCAAGCCACCAAAAATCTTTTGTTGTCATAGACCACGGCAAGCAATCTGCGACCCGCGTTGGATCAGGACTCTTCAATCCGATTGCCCTTAAACGAACCAAAACCGCATGGAAGGGTCCACAACTGATGACTATGGCAATTCCCTTTTATAAAGCCCTAGAAATCGATTTGGGGGTTCAATGTGTACATCACGCTCCAATTCTAAAGATTATGCAGCAAACAGCGGATATCAACGACTGGCACCGCGCCAGTGCAATAGCCGACTGTAAGTCGTATATAAACCATGATATCGTGCAAAATACAAGCCCAGTCATTGCGGCACCACTCGGCTTCGGAGTTGTTAAGAACACGGGTTGGGTAGATACCGCATTGCTCGTGGATCGATATTCTTTGTATTTGGAAAGTAAAAAGGCTTTAATCAAAACAGCTTTTGATTCTGATGCCTTACAGCTTACAGAGAATGGGGTTCGATACGGAAAGATAGAAGCCAAACATATCGTTTTCACACAAGGGATTGGTCTGATTAGCAATCCGATGTTTTCGTTTATACCACTTCAAAAGACCAAAGGGGAGTTGTTGGTTATTGAATGTGAAGATTTACAAGAAAAGTCCATTATACATGGCGGGGTATTTATGATTCCACTTGGTAACAACAGATATCGAGTTGGATCTACTTACAACTGGAAAGATCAAACGGAAGGTACAACGACAAATGCTCGTAGTAGCTTACAAAAAAAGTTGAATGAGATTATCTCTGCCCCATATCGAGTGATTAGCCAATCTGCAGGCTTCCGTCCTACGACTCCTGATAGAAGACCTGTCATTGGAGTCCATCCCGAATTTTCTCAACTAGCCATATGTAATGGTATGGGTTCTCGCGGAGTTTTACAAGCTCCCTTTTGTGCAGGATTACTCTACGACCATATCGAAAAAGGAACTCCGATTCTTCAAGAAATCAACATAAATCGGTTTAAATATTAGGTTTTTCCTTCGTAAAAGGGTGATTATTCTTGTTGATGTTAATTTCTTTTCTATTGATATAAGAGTCAACCAAAGTTATATTTCACTAATGCACCAAAAGACAGTCCATATCGCTACTACGACATAAGTATCACATTATCAGATATATAAAATCAAGATTTGCTTCATATTTGTCATTTTTTTCTGGAAGTGATGTTTATTGTCAAAATAACAACCTCTTAAAATAAAGTGCTCATATTCGTTAATTTGTCAACAAGAGTGATAATCTGCAAAAAATTGTGTATTTTTAGATAAAATTATTAATCATGGCTTATTCATTTGAAAACAGTAAAGGAAAAACGTATTACTTACACACCAAAGATGTAACGCTTAAAGGTGGTAGAAATCAGACAATTTATTACTTCGCAAAAGATCAACGTAGCAATGCTTGCGATCTACCTGCTGGTAAGAAGGTTGTAGAAAATGAAAGAACTGGACTTCCATTTGTAAAGTCAGTTTAATTGATACGTTTACCAAAACAAAGAAAACCCCGTAATAACGGGGTTTTTTTATAAAAATAATTCAACTTTTATCGCTTGTAAACGAAACTGGTCATCATTCCAGCAATTGCATAGGTCACCACCCAAAATATAGCATCCACTAGGTGTCCAGTTGCAGTGATTCGCACTTCTGTTCCGTACATGACAAGCCCAATACCTGCTCCAAAAAAGAGACCAATCAGGACTCCGAATTGAATGCCACTACGAACGTTGTATGAACCTAACCCCCATTTTTCATAAATCGACGAAAACAGATAAGCCATAAGAAGGCAACCGATAGTAAGGGGTAGGAGTAGCATGTCATCCCCTCTCGAAACGTCTGTGATCATTTGACTTTCGAAAAAGTCAACTGCCAGGTAAGCGTAAAAAATCCAGGGGAAAAAGTAGATAACAACAAAAGATGCGAAAGTAGAAATGATTCTAGGTTTGCTAAACATGATTTTAAGAATTTGGTTAAACACAACTAATATAGTAAAACTCCAAAACAGTGAAATGGGAGGTAAGAAAATAGTGGAGTTTCCTTGGTTAGTTTATAAATGATAAAAAGAAGCTTGCTTCTTCAAATGTAGAGAAGGAATTCTCCTCATTAATCATTTTGGGAACTTGGGAAATGAGCTAATGTTTTTTAAAGATTTAATTTTAAGTTTTTAATATCAACTGAAAATGATTTTGAGTTTTTTAGAATGGCGTTAAGACCAAGTAAATTAAGGGCAGTCATTGAATCAAGCACGCTACATTCAATATTATTGATCTCATATGATCCAATTTTTAATTTTTCAATTGTATAAATCTTTCCCTCAATATAGTCTCCACTCGCAATTTGAAATGTGCCATCTTGTACGTTTTTCACCTTAATTAAATTCAATGCAGCTAAAGCATAGAATTGGGTCTTATTGAGTGTAATTATGGAAGCTCCAGTATCTAATATCATAGGAATCTTGACACTACCGAATTCAACGTCGATAATGATACTACTCCCATCGTATCTGATGTCTATTCCATATGGATTATTTTTATTGGCCTCAAGCCAGTCACCTTCAAACCATGTGCCGTCAAGTTTAATACCTCCACTGGGTGTAATTAACTTGCCTTTGCCTTGGGGCATCCCGTTTTGAACCCCACCAACATACCGATCTCCATCAAAATAAACAATCTCACCATTGATGTCATTGAGAACACCCATTACAAAATTCCCAGTTTCAGATTGCGACCCTTTTTCAGATCGAAGGGTTCTGACTCCTTTTCCATTTAACTCATTTTCATTGAAGTAACCTACTTCAATTACTTTACCATTCGAATAACTAATACTACCTTCGCCATTCAATACCCAATTCCACGACAAATTCCCATCATTATCCTTCGAAACCCTTTCAGATATATTTCCTTTTTTAGTACTGTGATTCATGAGCAGGACTCCATTAGTTGTAGAGTCGATTTCCCCATTTACAAAAAATCCTTCAAAAGAAACGCCCCAATCGGTGTACTCGATTTTACCTTTTCCATTTGGAAGGCCATCATTAAATTTACCCATGTACGTTGAACAATGGGATTTGTAAACCTAAATTTGCCCTCTCCATTAGTGCAATCACCAGAGATACATTGTGAATAGCTGTAGACACCAAAAATCAAAAAAAGAATATTTTTCATATTTTAAATATAACAAATTATTTACCCATGCTATCTTTGTAGTACAATGGAGAGCAATCAACAACTTTTGCCAAAAGGTGAGCCGAAAGTAATTTCCTCATTCCAAACAAAATGGTCAGCGCCTAGCAATATTGCTTTGGTCAAGTATTGGGGAAAAAAAGAGATGCAAATCCCTTGCAACCCCTCTGTTAGTTTTACATTAGACCAGTGCCGAACAACGACTTCGGTAAGATTTGAAAGACTCATAAACAATCTAGACCATGTTTCATTTGCAATTCAGTACGACGGAAAGCCTGCTCCCTCTTTTGAGCCGAAAGTGAAAACCTTTATTGACAGAATCCTGCCATACGCACCCTATCTTAAAGACTATCATCTCCAAATAGACTCGGTAAATTCCTTTCCGCATAGCAGCGGAATTGCCTCGTCAGCATCAGCCATGGCTGCTCTCGCTGCAGCGGTAATGGATCTTGAACAGCAGATTTACCCCTCACTCACTGCAGAAGATCAAATAAAAAAGTGTTCATTTCTCGCTCGATTGGGATCGGGAAGTGCAGCTCGTAGCGTGGAAGGCCCTCTTGTGCTTTGGGGAAAGCATGCTGCAACACCTGACAGCAGCGATTTATTTGGTGTTCGCTGGACAAAAGCAGCAGATGTTTTTAAAACCTATCGAGACACCATATTATTAGTTGACAAGGGGCAAAAAGAAGTCAGTAGTACAGTTGGTCACAACCTGATGCATAACCATCCCTTTGCGGAAAACCGTTTTACGCAAGCCAAAGCTCACTATCAAGCCCTATTAACGATTTTAGAAAAGGGAGATATGGATGGGTTTAGTGATTTGGTTGAGCGAGAGGCATTGAGTTTACATGCCATGATGTTGACCTCTTCACCTTCTTATATTTTGATGCACCCAAACACCATTCAAATTATACAAGAGGTAAGAAGATATCGTAAGACAACAGCGTTAAACCTTACATTCACCCTCGATGCAGGAGCAAATGTACATTTGTTGTATCCAGCACATGAAGCAGAGAAAATTGACCAATTTATTGCATCCGATTTGCGCAAATATTGCCAAGACAATGAATTGATTTACGATCGAGTTGGCACGGGACTAAAAAATGTGTAGTTTTAACACGTGAAAGGACCCTTATTTTACGCCAAAATTTTACTCTTTGGAGAATACGGTATCATCAAAAATGCCAAGGGCCTTTCGATCCCCTATAACTTTTATAAGGGAGCACTTAAAATATCAGACTCCAAAAACCATGAAGCGCAAGCATCGAATCAGAAGTTGAGTGAATTTGCGGACTACCTTGAACAGATCAATCGTACTTTGGTAACTTTTAACACCAAACAACTTCGTGAAGACTTGGACAAGGGCTTGTACTTTGACAGTAGTATTCCACAGGGATATGGCATCGGAAGCAGTGGCGCATTGGTTGCGGCTGTCTATGATCGTTATGCGAACAACAAAATCACGATTTTGGAAAACCTCACTCGCGATAAGTTGCTTAAGCTCAAACAAATTTTTGGTCAGATGGAATCTTTTTTTCATGGAAAATCATCTGGTTTAGACCCGCTAAATAGTTTTTTGAGTTTACCTATTTTGATACATTCCAAAGATATTCTGGAGCCCACCGGAATCCCGTCTCAACCACAAGCTGGGAAGGGAGCAGTCTTTTTACTCGACAGTGGATCGATGGGAGAAACGGCTCCGATGGTCAATATTTTTATGCAAAACATGGAGTCTCCTTCTTTTAGGAAAATGATCAAAGAACAGTTTATTTCCTATTCTGATCGCTGTGTAGAACATTTTTTAACAGGTGATATCAAATCTTTATTTGGCGACTTAAAACGACTTTCCAAAACCGTACTTACCCATTTTAAACCCATGATTCCAGAGCAATTTCATGCGCTTTGGAAAACAGGAATTGACACCAACGCCTATTACCTCAAACTCTGCGGATCGGGTGGAGGTGGATACATACTCGGCTTTACGGAAGATATCTCTAAGGCACAGTCTGTACTGAAAGACCACCGACTGGAAGTCGTCTATACTTTCTAATCTTTTTGTTTTGCCTAGTCAAGATGGCGTATTTCTGAAGACGATTAGCTTACTTTCCTTGGTTCGGGGACAAAATCTATCAGTTCTGGTTGTTGCCCAACTCCTATCTGCAGCTTTTATCTTTTCAACTGAGACCAGCATTAGTGAGACCTTTTTGGATATCAATTTGTGGTTGATTGTTTTGGCGACTGTACTATCCGTAGCTGCGGGTTATATTATCAATGCATTTTTTGATCAAGAAAAAGATTTGATTAACCGTCCCCAAAAAACTCTATTGGAGCAAAATATATCTGAACGCTCCAAGCTGATCGGATATTTTACCTTCAATGGGATTGCACTATTGGTTGCCAGTAGCGTTTCCCAGCGATCAGCTCTTTTCTTTTGTGGATACATTATAAGTATGGCGCTTTATTCGGGATTGCTAAAGCGATATTTATTTATTGGAAATCTGGTTTCTGCAACATTAACTGTATTGCCATTTTTTGCGATAACCGTGTATTTTAAAAATTTCACAATGGAAATTTTTACCCTTGCGTCTTATTTGTTGCTATTGATCTCTATTAAAGAACTGATCAAAGATTTATGCAATATTAAAGGGGATCTTTCAAACAACTACAAGACCATCTCCACAGTTTATGGGGAAGTCCAAGCCAAAGGCCTTATTACTCTATTGGTGTGTTTTTGTTTTGGCGTTTTTTTGCTGTTGTATTTCTTCTATTCTTTACATGGAATGCTGTACTATTTTATCACCAGTTTGGTGTTTTTGGTATTCTTTACCATATTGTTGTGGAGGTTTTCAAAAACCAATCAATTGATTCTTCTTCTATTCGGGATAAAGGCACTGATTTTATTAGGCATAATCTGCTTGCCATTGTTGAAAATCCCAATCTAGTTGTTATACCTTTGCAGAACTATGAAACGAAGAAAACCATCTGCAAAGAAATCAAACCCCAAAAGCACAACTCGTCTGAATAAATACATTGCCCATGCGGGTATTTGTTCTCGTAGAGAAGCCGATATGCACATTGGGTTGGGTGTGGTAAAGGTCAATAATCAGGTCGTTACAGAGCTTGGCTATCAAGTTCAGGAAGGAGACATTGTGCATTTTGATGGGAAACGTATTACCCCTGAAAAAAAGGCCTATGTCCTTCTCAACAAGCCAAAGGGATTTATCACAACCACCAAAGACGAGCGCGGTCGAAAAACAGTAATGGATTTGGTTGCAAAGTCAACGCCCTCTCGCATTGTCCCTGTGGGTCGCCTTGATCGCCCAACAACGGGACTATTGTTATTTACCAATGATGGTGATCTGGCCAAAAAACTAACCCATCCGTCGTCGATGGTCAAGAAACTTTACCATGTGGTACTTTCCAAAAGCTTAAAACCGCATAATTTGGCGCAGATTCGTCGGGGATTTACCCTCGATGATGGCCCTGTTAAAGTCGATGAGGTAAGCTATGTCCAAGGAGCGAGTAAACGAGAAATTGGATTGGAAATTCACTCGGGCAGAAACAGAATCGTACGGCGCATATTTGAACACTTGGGTTATGAGGTGATTGCTTTGGATCGAGTTGTTTTTGCAGGGCTCACCAAAAAAGACCTTCCAAGAGGAACATGGCGGCACTTGACCAAACAGGAAATCGATTTTTTAAAGATGTTATAAATAAAAACTCCGAGCTTACAACAAGCTCGGAGTTTGTGGTACCTCCAGGAATCGAACCAGGGACACAAGGATTTTCAGTCCTTTGCTCTACCAACTGAGCTAAGGTACCATGCGCTTAGGCAGATGCAAATATAAAACCCTTTATAGAACTGACAAGGGTCTAATAAAAATTCCAGTATTTTAGCACTTGCGAATTATTGTTTTGAATCTCACAATTGATATCGGAAATACACAGACCAAGCTCGGCTTTTTTGACGGCTTAGAACTACAATCAATCCAGAAGTTTTCCAGTACGGAAACCATTCCATGGCAATCGATTCTCGATACACATAAAATCACACATTCCATTCTTTCGCAGGTCGGGAATACTCAATCGAATTTGGAAACCCTTTATAGCAATACGCAATGTGTGGAAGTACATCATCAGCTTCAACTTCCTTTTACTTCAGATTATGATCCCTTTACAAATTTGGGGATCGATAGGGTGGTGGGTTTAGCAGCTGCGGCTTACTTGTTTCCTCGTGAAAATGTTTTGATTATCGATGCGGGTACTTGCATTACTTATGATTTGATGACTGCAAAAGCACACCACCTTGGCGGAGTTATCAGCCCAGGTTTGATGATGAGATATCAAGCTATGCATAGGTTTACCCATCAACTCCCCAATTTGGAGATAAAGGAACCTTCATCTTTTCCGCCCACCAATACCGATGAGGCCATGCATCATGGGGTAATATCGAGTGTTGTTGCTGAGATAAAGGCATTTATTAGTCGATTTGAAACATCCATACCAACATTTAGGATAATTTTAACAGGTGGAGACGCTAGTTTCTTGTCTAAACGGGTAAAAAATGGCATCTTAGCGAACGAAAATTTTTTAGCCATCGGCCTAAACCTCTTGCTTGAAACGAATAAGTCATAAATGACTCGCTTTTTTTTAATCACTTCTCTACTCATCACTTCCCATTTGTTTGCTCAAAAAGGAACACTTTCACCCTATTCTTTTTACGGATTGGGGGAGTCCTTGTTTTCAGGAACTGCTGATCAAAGATCTATGGGGGGACTTGTGGCACATGTTGATAGTATTCATCACAACGTTTCATCTCCTGCTTCTTTGGCTGAACTGAAGCTTGTCAACTACAATATCGGCGCAAATTATTCGAGACGAGATTTTATATCAGATGCCAACTCTTCAAAAAATGAAACGGCTGGTATTGATTATATGACAGTGGCTATCCCGACAAAGTATTTCGGATTTGGTTTTGGGCTTCTGCCAAAAACAGCAGTTGGCTATAGACTCAGTGTTTCCGACGAAATTAATGGTCTGAGTTCCAATTCCAATTATGAAGGAAATGGCGGAATCAATCAGGTTTTCTTTTCTTTGGGGTTCTCTCCCGTAAAAAATTTGGGGATTGGGGCTTCGGTTCACTACAATTTTGGATCGATTTTTAGAGTCCACACTCGACAAGACGATGGAATTGATTTACTCTCACAGCTAAACAACGAATCGGAGTTGAGAGGTGTGGAGTGGAATCTATCCTCATATTATAAGATCCACCTTTCGAATCGGCTACAAATGCAATTGCATTATGCCTATCAACCGAAAGCCAATCTTGAATCTTTTAATGTTCGCTCCATATCCACATTCACCTCACTTGGCGAACAACGCGATACGCAAGAAGTAAATTTGTCTCTTGAGGGACTCGATGAAACCAGAAGTGAGCTCCCCGCCAAACAAACCATAGGTGGTGGAATTGGAGAGCCCAAAAAATGGTATATTGGTGGACAGTGGACTGAGACAGACGGCTCTATTGACAATGCGTTTTACGCTGTTGGGAGTGTGCGATACGAACCGGCTTCCCAGCTATCAATAGGGGGTTATTTTATCCCAGAATACGACTCGTTTTCCAGTTATTGGAAACGCATCGTATACCGAATTGGGTTTGTTTCGTCTAAAACAGGAATGATTCTGAATGACAAAGCGATTGAAAATACTGGCATTACTTTTGGGGTTGGCTTACCAGTAGCTGGCTTTTCGAATGTCAATATGGGCTTTGAACTTGGAAAATTGGGAGCCGGAGGCGAGTCACTTATTGAAGAAGATTATGTCAACATCCGCATTGGGTTTTCACTCAATGATCGTTGGTTTATAAAGCGTAAATACAATTAAAATGAAAAATTTAACCTTTTTAATTCTACTTTTATTCCCATTTGGAGCACTCTCTGCTCAATCTGTAGCAGACTGCCCAGCAAACCTCAGTATTTTTGCAGAGTTTGCAAAAGTGAAAAACTACGATTCCGCCTATGCACCTTGGTTGGAAGTAAAAACACATTGTCCAGAGCTAAATGAAGCCACATACATCTATGGGGAGCGCATTCTAGGTCACAAAATCAAGAACGAAGAGGACAATTCAGAGTACATTTCAATGTTAAGTTCTCTCTATGACGACTGGTTG
>Ga0213865_10000525_pt1 | contig 25998 bp, 32 predicted proteins | sample PICome_6_FD_160100 | JGI IMG/M metagenome (GOLD analysis project Ga0213865, IMG submission 160100) | Coastal seawater microbial communities near Pivers Island, North Carolina, United States - PICO282 | ecosystem: Environmental > Aquatic > Marine > Coastal | place: USA: North Carolina...
GTGTCTGGCCTAGAACGCAGGCCTTTTGGCGTGTGGGAAGGATAGCATATAAGATCTGTCCCAGCATATTCAGCCACTTGCGTAATGACAGCTCCACGAGCGGGAGCCACTCGATCTATTGCACTGCAAGCATATTGCGTGAGTGGCATTTTGTCTGGAACTACTGTCTCACCCTGCGAGTTCCACTCTAATGCAATAGCTTCAGCTAAGCTCTGGCTCGGCAGTCTAAGTGATATTTTACCAGGAGTTTTCACTTGAAGCCCATCAAGGAGCACGGACCATTTGTTTCCCTCCACTCCAATATCTGCCGATTTGTAAAATTTCTTCACACTGGTTTCCAGGTTTGAGGTAAATTAAGATTTAGACGCCGCAGCGCAGCTAAAAAAGTATCGGGAGGAGCCGCCTCCAAGCTTAGGCTTTCTTCTGTGCTGGGGTGCGGCAACTGAACCCTCCAAGCATGGAGAAGCAGCGTCGAAGCGTGATCCTTAGATGACCCATATTTTGTGTCACCATAAATACCGCCAAAAACATGTGCTGAGTGAACTCGAAGTTGATGTGTTCGACCGGTTTTAGGAGAAAGCTGAACCAATACACCAGTTGAGTTACGATCTAAAACCTCGAAATTAGTAATGGCTTCTTGGGAACTAGCTTGCTGAGATTGTGCAATAGCCATTCGCCCCTCTCCACCAACAATTAGTTTAACAACAGGGAGCTTTATTGTGCCTTCGTCCCGAGAAACCCTGGGCACTACCGCAAGATACTTCTTCTCAACGGTTTGGTCTGCAAAGTTTCGCGTCAATATTTTCGCAGTTAGCGCACCATTAGCCAATATAAGCACGCCACTTGTGTCTTTGTCTAGCCGATGCACTAGCTTTAGATCTGTCCCATCGATCATTTTAGCAATATGATGTTTTACGGCACTCCCACCCTGGACGGCCAAGCCTGCCGGCTTATTGATAACAATCATCTCTGCGTCTTGGTAAAGCTTGATATCATCGAAAAGTCTTAGTCTTTCTTGATGAACCTGGCGCCGGCCCCCTTGATAGGGCAGGGTCACAATGGCCCCGAGTGAAACACGGTCTGCAGCTTTCGATCTTTTTCCATCAACCCTCACTCTGCCCCCGCGAATTAATTTCTGTGTTTGACCAAACGAGAGAGCTGGAAACCGTTGCCGAATCAACTTGTCTAGGCGCTGTTCAGCTTCTTTTGTCCTAACTTCGAAGCGCTCAGGCATAGCCTACAGCCCTCATTCCGATCCAGCATGCGACGACACCCGCGAAAACCGATACCAATACGTATATAACAGCTGAAGCTAGGTCTCGATTCTGGATTAATTGCAGAATTTCTAATGAGAAAGTTGAAAATGTGGTGAACCCGCCAAGAACGCCAACTACTAAAAAAAGACGACCTCCGTCCCGCCCTAACAATAAGCCAGCAAGCAACCCAATTAATAGCGCGCCTATCACGTTAACTGTCAATGTAGCCCAAGGAAAAGTATCCGGTGAGCGCGGTAACATTAATGAAATCATATATCGTGCAATCGCACCTATGCCACCGCCTATGAAAACCCAGATGAAACTCATGAGGTGCGCGCCTCGCGGATACTTTGCCAATAAGCAAGCCGTTTTTTTATCTCTCGTTCATACCCCCTCTCTAGAGGTTGATAAAACTCTTGTCGGCCAATGGATTCAGGAAAATAATTCTGTCCTGAAAAACCCTGAGGCGTATCATGATCGTAGATATAGCCCTCACCAAACCCCGAGTTTTTCATCAGCTCAGTAGAGGCATTTAGTAGTTCTAATGGAACTGATGCCGATCCTGTACTCTGAGCTGCCGATTTGGCTCGTTTGTTTGCTGCATAAAGAGCGTTCGATTTCGGCGCGGTCGCCAAGTAAACTACTACCTGAGCTATTGCCAATTCACCCTCTGGCATCCCAAGGCGCTCAACAGCCTGCCACCCAGCTAGTGCTTGAGCTAATGCTTGAGGGTCGGATAGACCAATATCCTCAGACGCAACTCGCACCAGACGCCGAGCAACATATGCTGGATCTTCACCCGCAACCATCATTCTTGCGAAATAGTACAAGGCCGCGTTTGGATCAGAGCCACGAAGTGATTTGTGAAGTGCCGACATTAAATTAAACCGCTCATCACCTGCTTTATCAAATAACGGGGCGCGCCTCTGCATGACTTGCATCAGTTCTCTAGGGTGAAGATTCGCGGTTACTTCCATTGCAAATAACTGCTCCGCAAGTCCCAAAAGGTATCGGCCGTCACCCTCAGCCATTGAAATTAATGTAGCTCGAGCCTCCGCATTAATTGGCAAGGCTACACCCTTTTTCGCTTCTGCTAAGCTTAATAAAGATTGAAGTGCGTTCGAATCTAGGGCTCTCAACTTAAGGACCTGAGCGCGTGACAATAGCGCAGCATTCAAGGCAAAAGATGGGTTCTCGGTGGTAGCACCTACCAAAACTATAGTCCCATCCTCAATAATAGGTAAAAAACTGTCCTGCTGGGTTCGGTTAAACCGATGTATTTCATCGACAAAAAGTAGTGTCTGACGCCCTCCAGTTCTTGCCTTTACTGCTGCTTCGAAAATCTTCCTAAGCTCAGACATACCTGTGAAAATAGCAGAGATTGACACAAATTCGTAATCAACAGAACTTGCCAGCAAACGAGCTATTGTCGTTTTACCACATCCAGGTGGACCCCAAAATATGATAGATGGCAAGGTTTGAGTTGCCAGCATTCGTGCCAAGAAGCCATTCTCACGTAAAAGATGATCTTGACCGACAACTTGATCCAGAGTTTCAGGCCGAAGAACTTCCGCCAGAGGGTAATTACCAGAGTCAGAAAATAAAGTATCCACGATAACCATTTAAACAAAAAAGGTCGCTCGAGGCGACCTTCTTTTAAATTCTTTTATCTCGATAACTATGCTGCTGCAGCTTCCTCATCAGCCGGCTCTTCTAGATCAAAATCAATCATTGATGGCCCTGAATCTTTACCCTTCGCGTCAACATCGCGATCTACTAACTCAATAAAAGCCATGGGTGCCATGTCACCATAACGAAAACCAGCCTTTAAGACCCTAGTGTAACCTCCGCTGCGGTCAGAATAGCGGGGACCGATTACATCAATCAATTTTGTTACCATATCACGGTCGTTGCCCATACGTGACAAAAGCACACGACGAGCATGCAAGTCACCTTTCTTTGCAATTGTTATCAACCGTTCGACCACGCGACGTAGGTCTTTTGCCTTTGGCAAAGTGGTCTTGATCTGCTCATGCTTAATTAAAGCATTGCCCAGGTTAATGAACATTGATTTTCGGTGTTGGGACGTACGATTAAGTTTACGTCCAGCCATACGGTGCCGCATGGGTGTCTCCTTTTCATATCTGCACTTTTGTGCGGGTTAAGGCAGATTTTCCTACCAATTTATTAGTGCTGGTCCAAACCTAGGCCAGTTAGGTCGCGGCGCTCTTAAGCGGACTCCGCGGCGAGAGCAAGAAATATATCTTCGTAACTAAATGATACTTCGGACTGCGCTATTTTGTACAAATACTTTAAATAAAACACTTACCGCAACTATTTAGACAAAAAAATTTGGGGCGCCACAGCGCCCCAAATAATTACTTAAAATGGATCTTCAACTTTACGAGCTAACTCTTCCACATTCTCGGGTGGCCAGTTCGCTACGTCCATACCAAGGTGCAAACCCATCTGAGTTAATACTTCTTTGATTTCGTTCAGCGATTTTCGGCCAAAATTAGGTGTTCGAAGCATCTCAGCCTCTGTTTTTTGGACTAAATCTCCAATGTAAACAATGTTATCGTTCTTCAAACAGTTGGCTGAACGAACTGATAACTCAAGCTCATCAACTTTGCGAAGTAGATGGCGGCTGAATGGGAGGTCATCTTTAGGCTCATCTGATGCAGTTGCCGATTGCGGCTCTTCAAAGTTAACAAACCCAGAGAGCTGATCCTGTAAGATCCTTGCGGCCAAAGCAACAGCATCTTCGACTGTTACCGTACCATCTGTTTCGACCTGCATGGTCAGCTTATCATAGTCAGTAACGTTTCCTACGCGTGCATTGTCGACTTTGTATGAAACTTTTCGAACCGGCGAAAAAATCGAGTCAACGGGAATTAAACCTATAGGAGCATCCTCTGGACGATTGGCAGCTGCAGCAACATACCCCTTACCCCTGTCTACAGTTAGCTCCATTGATAGGTTAGCGCCATCATCGAGAGTACAAATAACTTGATCGCCATTAACAATTTCAACATCTGCACCGCCATCAATCATTCCAGCTGTCACCACGCAGGGCCCTTGGGCTCTGAGCCGTACCCTGCGAGATCCATCTGAGTGAAGGCGCAGGGCAATGCCCTTAACATTTAATACTATATCCGTAACATCTTCTCGGATACCGGCGATCGAGCTGAACTCGTGCAGTACTCCATCAATTTGAATGGCAGTTACAGCTGCCCCCTGAAGTGAGGAGAGCAGAACGCGACGAAGTGCGTTTCCCAGCGTGAGGCCAAATCCGCGCTCAAGAGGTTCCGCAATGACACGTGCCTTCGAAGCTAGTTCGTCGCCGCCAAAGTCGATACTTTGAGGCTTGATAAGGTCTTTCCAGTTTTTTTGGAGCAATGAATCCAAGGTAAGTCCCCTTAAAGTTGTGCTGCACCTCACTATATCAATGCGCGCAGCGGTGTTGATCAAGTTGCTTGGCCCTTTTGAGCCAAGATAGATTAAAAAGGGTGCTTAAACCCGGCGAGCTTTGCGAGGACGGCAACCGTTATGTGGAATAGGTGTCACATCTTTAATCGCAGTTATCGTAAAACCAACCGACTGCAGCGCTCTAAGAGCAGACTCACGGCCTGAGCCGGCGCCTTTAACATTTACCGCGAGGGTCTTCATGCCATGTTCCATGGCTTTTCTTCCAGCATCCTCTGCCGCGACTTGCGCCGCATAGGGGGTAGACTTTCGAGAGCCTTTGAAACCTTGCGAACCTGCAGAGGACCAAGAAACAGCATTTCCTTGAACGTCCGAAATGGTTACAATCGTGTTGTTAAAAGTTGAATTCACATGTGCGACGCCAGTGTGAATATTTTTACGGTCGCGGCGCTTAACGCCGGCACGTGGGGCTGTGGCCATATTTATGCCTTCCTATACAATCTGCTATTCATTCGCAGATGGTTACTCTTCACCTGTGCCGGAAGGACCCAGATATCAACGAGCGAAAAAACATCTCAAGTTCGAGATGTCAGCGAATTTCTACTTTTTCTTACCAGCAATTGCGACTGCCTTACCCTTTCGAGTGCGGGCATTACAACGTGTGCGCTGACCGCGAACAGGCAGCTTCATCCGATGCCTCTTGCCGCGGTAGCAGCCCAAATCTGTAAGACGCTTAATATTCATGCGAACCTCTGTGCGCAGTTCACCTTCGACGGTGAAATTCTCGTCGATCATTTCGCGAATTTTCAGAACTTCATCGTCCGAAAGATCGTTAACGCGCCGGCTCTCATCGATTCCCAGTGCGCTAGTCACTTTCTTGGCAGTAGTGTTTCCGATTCCAGTGATGTAGGTAAGCGCGATGTGAACTCGCTTACCAGAGGGGATATTTACGCCTGCAATACGGGCCATTTAAACCTCATTATTTTCTATTCAAAACCCCGAAACGACTCCGGGCGCGTTTGCTTTAAATAAACGCCTTTAACGTGTCGGAGCGCGGGCTCTAGGCCCTGTCCTATGTTATGTCAACGCCCTGATCACAATTAAGTTCGACGTGAACATATGACCGACACAACACTGTCATAGACCTGCTCCATCGGAACCATTCCATCAACAGCTTGCACCAAATCCTTGCTCTGGTAAAAAGTTAGCAATGGCTGTGTCTCATTATAATAAGCTTGGAGACGAACTTTCACCTTGTCTGCGGTATCATCAGATCGTCTTTTGAATGAGCCCTTTGCTCCGCAAATATCACATGTGTCTTGTTTCAATGGCGCTTTAAAACTATCATGATATCCGGCTCCACAAGATCCGCACGTAAATCGTCCGGAAATCCGCTCGGTCAGCGCAGCATCATCAACTTTTAATTCAATAACTCCATTCACTTTTAGCCCCAACCATGAAAGGTTTTGGTCCAAAGCTTCCGCTTGGCCAATGGTTCTAGGGTAACCATCTAACAGAAATCCTGGGCCTGGAGTGCCCGCCGCTAATGCCTTAGCTACCGCATCATTGACATGTCCGTCTGGCACAAGATCGCCCCGGTCCATGATGGCAGCTAATTCTTTTCCGAGGGCAGATCCCGATTCTTTTTCAGCGCGCAAAATGTTACCGGTAGAAAGCTGAACGTAGCTATGCTCTGATACAAGGCGCTCAGCTTGAGTTCCTTTTCCAGCTCCTGGCGGACCAAAAAGAATAAAAATATTTTTCATCCTTTGAGACATCCTGTTAGCGACTGTTAGACTTTCGAGGTTTGCGTTTTCTAATCGTGCCTTGCCGTTTAGGCGCATTATCATCTTCGTTGCCGCCCAATGCAGCCGCCATAGGTCCTCCCCGCAAGTTTTGTTTCTGCAAAATTGCTTCGTATTGATTAGCAACCAAATAGGATTGAACCTGAGACACAAGATCGATGGTTACCGTGACAACAATCAATATTGCAGTACCACCAAAAAAGGCCTGGCCTGCAGCAGAAGGATCTGCTGCGATCATTGGTGCTAGAGCTACAAAGGCCAAATATAGACCACCAACGACGGTTAAGCGGGATAGAATAAAATCTAAGTAAGCTGCCGTCTGACCACCAGGTCGGATACCAGGAATAGAGCCCCCCGCTTTCTTCATATTCTCGGCTGTATCTTCGGGATTGAAAACGATGGAAGTATAAAAGAAAGCAAAAAAGATAATTAACAGTCCAAATAACGCGGTGAAAAGCCAGGTTCCAGGCTGCAAATATGCAAGAATGGTCGTCACCCAGGTGTTTGCAGATCCTTGGTTAAACGCCAGAACTGTAGTTGGTAGAAATAACAAAGAGGAAGCAAATATTGCTGGAATAACGCCCGCGGTGTTAATCTTTAAAGGCAGAAATTGATTATTTGCTGCCATTTGCTTGTTTCCTTGAACTCTGGAAGGATACTGAACTGGCACCTTACGCACACAGCGTTCAACAAATACCACAAGAAGCACCAGCCCAATGATCACAAGAAGCGTTAGAAGCGACCGAGCCAGCTGAGCTGCATCATTAGTATTTGCCAGCGCATCGCCAAGCGCAGCAGGCAGACCTGAAATAATGCCAATATAGATAATCAAAGAAATTCCGTTGCCCACACCGCGTGCAGATATCTGTTCACCTAGCCACAATAAAAACATCGTGCCCCCTGTCATGGACAACATCGCGGAGAGACGAAACGCCCAACCACCAGCTTCTGGAACCAACACATTACCTAAAAGTGCTCCCGCCTCGAGTCCGACCGAAATACCAAAAGACTGAACCATAGCTAGTACAAGGGTCAAATAGCGGGTGTACTGGTTTAACTGCTTACGCCCGCTTTCACCTTCTTTATGCATAGCATCCCATGATGGAATCATAGCTCGTAACAGAGTGACGATTATGGAAGCAGATATATAAGGGATTATAGATAATGTGAAAATTGACCCAGAACCAAGAGCGCCACCAGTGAACCGGTTGATCTGACTCAGAAACCCTAAACCACCTTCAGTCGTAACGTTGGAAAACAACTGACTAAAAGCCGCAATATCAATACCTGGAACTGGAATTGCTATGCCTAAACGAAATACTAGCAAGGCGAGGAGAGTGAACACAATACGTTGGCGCAACTCTTTAGCTTTGCCTAAATTAGACATGCTAAGATTTGCGGCTAACTGCTCAGCGGCTGATGCCATAGTAGGATCTCCCTATTAGTTTCTCGAGCGAATACAGATTCACCATAAAAGCATAAAAGGGGCTCTTGGCCCCTTTTTCAATAGATACTTAACATTTGCGATTAACTAACCGCTGTTTTCCCCGTGCGAGGACCTTTTTTATGTGTAATGAGGGTAACGCTTCCCCCAGCTTTTTCGATAGCTGTTGTCGCGGACTTGGTTGCGCCAGCCACAGATACATTCACCTTAGCAGTTAGCTTTCCCGAGCCAAGTATCCGAACACCATCTTTTACTCGACGAATAAGGCCAGCCTCTTGAATCACCTTAGCAGTGATAGGGTTGGCTGTATCAAGCTTTTTCTCATCAATGGCCGCCTGTATTCGGCCAAGAGAGATTTCAGCAAAACTTTTCCGGAAGATATTGTTAAATCCGCGTTTCGGTAAACGGCGGTGCAAAGGCATCTGCCCACCCTCAAAACCGTTTACAGAGACACCAGAGCGAGCCTTAGCACCCTTGTGTCCTTTACCAGAGGTCTTGCCCGTACCTGAACCTACACCTCGTCCAATGCGCTTCTTCGCCTTTCGAGAGCCCTCATTATCTCTAATTTCATTTAATTTCATATCGCAGTTCTTTCTTTTATACTACTCGGCTTAGGCCTGATTAAATTATTACAATGCAAAGCTAAATTTGAGAATTTCTCTCGATCACAAAAATGATCAAGATAATACTATTTACTAATCCTCTACAACCTCGATCATATGTGCCACTTTCCTGAGCATACCACGCACTGCAGGGGTATCCTCAAGCTCACGAGTTTGGTGTCGCTTCTTCAAACCTAAGCCCAATATAGTATCACGAATTTTCTGTGTACATCCAATCGGACTGGACTTCAGCGTTACCAATACTTTACTTTCCGCCATGATATCTCTCCTCACTCCACAGGTGCTGGGGCAGAATCCGCAGTACCGTCCGCTTTACCGGATCTTGCTCGAGTAACCTCTGCTACCTTGAGGCCTCGCCGAGCTGCCACCTGGCGAGGAGACTGACATGCCGCCAATCCAGCAAAAGTCGCGCGGACTAGGTTATATGGATTAGATGTCCCCACCGATTTGGCAACAATATCGCCAATACCAAGTGCCTCGAATATAGCACGACTCGGGCCACCCGCGATGATACCTGTTCCGGGAGGTGCCGCACGTAAAACGACATGACCTGCGCCAAAACGACCCTTGACGTCGTGGTGCAATGTTCTTCCGTCGCGCAACGCTACCCGAATCATAGATTTTTTCGCGGCCTCAGTAGCCTTTCGAATTGCCTCTGGCACTTCCTTTGCCTTGCCATGACCATGGCCTACATTTCCTTTTCCGTCTCCCACAACAACGAGTGCAGCAAATCCGAAGCGTCGGCCGCCTTTAACAACCTTAGCAACACGATTGATGTGGACTAGCTTTTCAATAAGCTCGGGCGCTGCATCACGATTTTCGCGACGCTCACGACGATTACCTTCTGGTGCTCTTGCCATAATACTACAAGCCCTTCTCTAGAATTTAAGTCCGGCGTCGCGGGCAGCATCCGCTAGAGCCTTGACACGACCGTGAAAGAGAAACCCACCCCGATCAAATGTAACATTCTCTACACCTTGAGCTTTGGCCCGGGCTGCTACAAGCTTTCCAACTTCTCCGGCGGCTTCAGTTGTTGCGCCAGTTTTCAGCTTCGCCCGGAGACCTTTGTCCATAGTGGAAGCTGCTGCGATGGTAATACCCTTTTCGTCATCAATGATTTGAGCATAGATGTTCTTGGAAGACCTAAAGACAGACAAACGCGCTCGTCCATTTATGTGGCGTTTCAAGCGAGCACGCGCCCGGAGGCCACGCTTTATACGATTTTCTTTTGTAGTGGTTGCAGTCATTATTTCTTCTTCCCTTCTTTACGGAAGATCTGTTCGCCAACGAATTTAATGCCTTTTCCTTTATAAGGTTCAGGCGGACGATAAGCTCGGATTTCAGCGCAGACTTGACCAACAACTTGTTTGTCGGCGCCTTTCACAATGATTGAAGTGGGCTTATCACACTTGATTTCTATGCCTGCAGGAATGTCGTAGTAAATATCATGTGAATACGCGAGCTGAAGCTGCAAACGCTGGCCTTGAACCATCGCTCTATATCCAACTCCTACCAATTCCATTTCCTTCTGAAATCCTTCAGAAACACCCTGACACATGTTTGCAACGTTAGCGCGAGTAGTACCCCACATCGCACGAGCGAACTTGTCGTCGCTTTTGGGTGTGACAAGAATCTGACCGTCTGAAACCTCAACTTCGATTTCGGGTAGAGTTTGCATTTTAAGCTCGCCCATTTTGCCTTTCGCCGTTAAAAGACCGTCGACAACTGCTACTTCAACCCCTGCTGGGATTGACACCGGGTTTTTACCAATACGAGACATCAGAAATTTCCCTAGAAGACCTGGGCAACAACTTCGCCGCCGATGTTGCGATCTCGCGCATCGGCATCAGTCATTACACCTTGAGATGTAGATACAATGGATACACCAAGGCCATTATGAACCCGGGGCATATCTTTCAAAGAGGAGTAGTTTCGCAACCCAGGACGGGAAACACGTTTCAACTCCCTAATAACGGGTTCACCATCGTAATATTTTAGCTCAACTCGCAACTCCGAAATGCCCTTGCGAACTTCCGACTCAGTATAGCCTCGAATGAAGCCCTCTTTCTTGAGAACGTCCAATACAGCACGTCGCTTTTTAGAATTTGGAGACATGATAGCACTATGACGAGCCATTTGGCCATTACGGATGCGGGTTAAGAGGTCACCGATAGGATCAGATAAAGACATTTTTTCTCCCTTACCAGCTAGATTTCGTGACGCCAGGCAGCTTTCCTGCCGAGCCAAGTTCGCGCAAGGCGATCCGTGAAATGTTAAATTTGCGATAGTACCCATGGGGACGACCAGTAACACCGCAACGATTATGCAATCGTATTTTTGAACTGTTTCTTGGCAGTTTGGCGAGCTTGAGTTGCGCCATGAACCGGTCCTCTGCGCTAGCAGTTTCGTCACGCGTAATTTGCTTTAACTCCGCCCGCTTCTCAGCATATTTTTCTATAAGTCTAGCACGTTTTGCTTCACGTGCGATCATGGATTTCTTAGCCATATTCTCTTAAATCTCCTTTACGCTGCTTCTTTTGGGAACGGCATACCGAACCCTGTGAGCAACGCTTTGGCCTGCTCGTTATTGCTGGCTGATGTAACAAATACGATATCTAGGCCGCGGATTGCGTCCACCTTATCATATTCGATCTCAGGAAAAATGATTTGTTCTTTGATGCCCATTGCATAGTTGCCTCGGCCATCGAATGATTTGGGATTTAGTCCACGAAAATCTCGGGTCCTTGGAAGGGCCACTGTTACTAAGCGGTCGAGAAATTCGTACATGCGATACTTCCTAAGCGTAACTTTCGCACCAATCTTCATTCCATCGCGCAATTTAAACCCTGCAATCGATTTCCGCGAGAGTGTCTCCAGCGGTTTTTGACCTGCAATAAGCGTGAGATCTTCAACTGCACTCGATAGTTTCTTTCGATCGGCAACTGCATCCCCTACTCCCATATTGAGGACTATTTTTTCAAGTTTTGGAACCTGCATGGGGTTGGAAAGCTCGAACTGCTTCATGAGAGAAGCTTTTATTTCACTTTCGTACAGATCTTTTAAACGTGCCTGACGTGCCATTATACTATCCTCTTGCTCAAAGTGCGTCGCCAGTGGACTTAGCGAAGCGCTCTTTGACGCCATCTTTGTTCACACGAAAACCGACTCTGGTGGGCTTTTCATTCCCATCTAAAACCATAACATTTGAAATCGACATTGGAGCTTCTTTCTCCAAAATACCTCCAGTGTTTGCCTGGCTGGGTTTTGTGTGCCTTTTTACCATGTTCAAACCGGCAACCATAACTCGGCCATCTTGAGGCAACACCTTTGAAACCTCGCCTTGCCGACCTTTATCCTTACCTGCCATGATTTGTACGCGATCGCCCTTTTTTATTTTAGCAGCCATCTTACAAAACCTCCGGAGCCAAAGAGATGATTTTCATGAAGTTTTTCGCACGCAGTTCACGAGTAACTGGGCCAAAAATACGAGTCCCAATGGGTTCGTTGTTTTTGTTGATTAACACTGCGGCATTGGTATCGAACCGAATAGCTGTGCCATCCTCACGCTGAATGTCCTTCGCAGTGCGAACAATCACTGCGCGTTGAACATCACCTTTTTTTACACGCCCTTTTGGGATCGCCTCTTTGATTGATACTACGATCACATCACCAATTGACGCTGTTTTACGATGTGAACCACCTAATACTTTTATGCACTGCACGCGCTTGGCCCCTGAATTGTCGGCCACCTCTAGGTTTGACTGCATCTGGATCATGACGCGCGCCTTTCAAAACTCTTTAAGTTATATCAGAACGCAAAAAAATACTGGGTCCCCGAGACTTATCTAACTCTATAGACAGTTTCCACGTGGCCTAGACCTTCCCGCGCGCCAAATTTGCAAGCAAAGATGGCTATTTGAACGGGCCGATAGTGGTCTAAGCCCGATTCCGCAACCCTTAAATTTCGTTACTCGGCTCGGGGCTTGATAGCCCTCAGCCAGACCGCCACCTCCTTATCTGTCAAATCAGGGACTTGCTCAGAAACTAAGTTGGCTAATTTGACATGGGATGCAGACTTACCACGGACATCGATCACCGGCTGAGGGTTAGAGGTCGCCGCGAGGTCAGCCAACTCATCTGCCTCATCCCAAATGATCGCAAATACCTGGCAAATTTTATGAAGAAACCGCCTGTTAGGAACACCTCGCGCACCAGTTTCTAGCGCTGACAGGTAAGCAGGTGTAACGTTGAGACGCGCTGCTAACTCCTTCAAACTCATCCCCCTCAGTGCCCTCAATTCAGACAGTTTTAAGCCGAAGGGTGTTCGTTTAGCCACGCGATGACCTCCGTAAAAGGACGTATAGAGCGCCTTGTTCACCATCTCGTTTCTGCGCATATGAGAAAGCTAAAACTAGTCGACTTAGAACCCCTTGGCCCAACCACTCTGGTACCCGCGCTCGCAATACTCCTTGACCTCCCGATTTACTTCCCTTCCCAGTTATCACTAGTAAATGACGCTTACCCAAATCAGCGGAGTTGGCTACAAAAGCTTCAAGGCGTTCCTGCGCTTCTCGCTGCGTTAACCCATGAAGATCTAACTTGCCCTCAATACGCATTTTTCCTCGACGCAAGCGTTCGGCACCAGCCCGGTCAAGTCCAGTTGAGCCACCTTCACGCAAATCATTAGGCGCCCGCTGATTTTTTATAATGTTACGAGTGCTTGCAAACCTTCCTGGCGCCTCCCACACTAAATCTGGAGGAAGTTTCCGCCCTCTATTTATTGGTGTCTTTTTTATTTCAGAATAAAATTCCTTAAAATGACTACTATCAGAATTAAGTGGCCGCACTTCGCTCTTTAGCGCATCCCACAAAGCTCTATCTTCAGGGGTTAGGGCTGGTAGATTTCGCTTAGCCATCATTCATGGCCGCAGAGGGTTTGAAACGCCTAGCTGCACGGCCTTTTCGTACAGGTGGCAAGTCTCCTTTTACAGCAATTACCAAACCAGAGCCTATATCAAGATCTGCTATTCTTAGCGCTGGATAAGTTAACAAATTCGCACGCAGTTCTTGCACTCGGTCAACACGTCCAGCACGCCAATTGGCCTCAATTTTCATATCATCAAACACAACGATGCCTCCATCGGCCAATAGTTCTAATGTTTTGTCTAAATCTCGATATTTACCAGCAGGCGCATCAGCAAAAATTAAATCAAACTTCTGAACACCAACCTCAACCATATCACGCAGGAACTCCGAAGCATCTTGCACATGAAAAGCTATGCGCAAGTCACCACCCAGATGAGATTTCGCGATATTACTGAGAGTACTATCTTTTTCCACTGACACAAGGCGGGTTCCACTTGCCAACCCATCTAGCAACCAAGCGGTTGACACACCAACGCCAGTTCCCAACTCTAATACTGTTCCGAGTGGCTTTGAAGCAGCCAAAGCTCGGAGCATCGCACCTGTAAAATCATCGCAGGACATAGGAAATTCAAGTCCATCCGCGGCCTGCTTTAGCATCTCTAGCTTAGGTGGTTTGCGCATATTAAATGATCTATTTCCTATCTTGGAAGCAACAAGGTATATGAGCCCTGCTCCTTCATTCGACCCGCATATTTCAGAGCTTCTTCACCTGTGCCCCAATAAAAATCTCCTCGCACCGGCCCCTTAATTGCGGAGCCAGTATCCTGCGCAATAACCAGACGCCGGAGGCGTGTAGGATCATCATTAGCATCTGGATCTGCAAAATAAGTATTTAAGTATATTGGAGTTCCTAAACCAATGTAGGACTTGTCAATCGCCAAAGACCGCCCCGGTGTCAACGGAACACCTAAAGCCCCCAAAGGACCAGAATTATTATGCTCAGCAAAAAAGATATACCTAGGATTAGCCTGAATTATACTGACTGCTTGCCGTGGGTTTTGATTTAGCCATCTCCGATAATCCAGCATCGTCGCTCCCTCTATTTCAGAATTATAACCAGCAGCGCGCATTGCCGACGAGATTGACTTGAAACCACGGCCGTTGTGGCCAGAAAACGAGACACGAGTCACGCTCCCATCGGGAAGTGAAATAGCACCTGATCCTTGAACGTGGAGCAGGAAGACGTCCGCGACAGAGGCAAGATAAAGAATTTCCAACCCACGTCCAGCGAGCGCACCTGAGTCAATTTGAGCGCGTGAGTAGTACGGATGCTGTAAATCTGATGGAGTGCCATACACTGGAAACTGATATGCCCCTCGTCGACTTCGTGATCCACGCACGGCTACCTCATAATAGCCGGTGAAAGTACCGGTCCCACCAACAGCGTATGGTTCAAAAGAATTTTCAAAAAAGATCTTGGCTGCTTGGTCGGTTGTTCGAACACGTTGCGCTCTTCTGCAGATAGCTTGCCATTTACCAACTCGGCCGAAAGCCGGCGTGGGACCAAAATTTTCTCGAGCGCTTTGTCGACTTATTGGACCACATGAAACTAAAAAAGATGCGAGCGCAGAAGCATGCCCGTCTGCATTCCAACCAGGTAATGATGAATACGTAACAGGCCTCAATCGAAGATCACCTGTGCCATCATAGTTCGAGCTACCCGGGATACAACTGGCCAAAAGCAAACAAAATATGCCTGAAAAAATTATCTGTCCAAAGAAACGCATAAATAAATTTTACTAAATATTTCAGTAGCTTATTCTATTATCCTTTCTCAGTCTAGAAACAAAAAAGGAGGCCTTAGCCTCCCTTTAAAATTAAAATACCATGATGCCTGCTAGTTGGCAATTCCACGGACATCCTCCATAAGCCCTTTGACTGCCGCCACGGAAGTATCAAACATAGACTTCTCTTTGGGTCCCAAAGGTAGCTCGACGATGCGTTCAACACCATCTGCACCGATTATAACTGGGACCCCAACATATAGATCATTAACGCCGTATTGACCTTTGAGATATGCCGCGCAGGGTAACAACCGTTTCTTGTCTTTTAGATAGGCATCTGCCATAGCAATAGCTGAAGATGCAGGAGCGTAAAACGCAGATCCGGTTCCCAGTAGCTGCACGATTTCTCCGCCTCCTTTTCTTGTACGATCAACAATTTGCTCGATCCGCTCTTCGGTAATCCAACCCATTTGAACAAGGTTTGGAAGATTAATGCCAGCAACTGTTGTATAATCAACTACCGGCACCATTGTGTCGCCATGACCCCCAAGAACAAACGCACTAACATCCTCAACTGAAACGTTCATTTCATCAGCAAGAAAATGTCGGAATCTGGCTGAATCTAGGACTCCTGCCATACCCACCACCTTGTTCTCAGGCAATCCACAGGACTCTTGAAGAACCTTTACCATAGCATCTAGTGGGTTGGTTATACAGATTACAAACGCGTCGGGGGCGTACTTCTTGATCCCAGCGCCAACTGCTTGCATTACTTTGACGTTGATGCCTAGCAGATCATCACGACTCATCCCAGGCTTGCGCGCAACTCCAGCCGTTACAATTATCACGTCAGATCCCGTTATGTCTGAATAGTCGGCTGTTCCCCGAAACTTTGCATCAAATCCTTCAACGGGCGCTGCCTCTGCGATATCTAGGGATTTTCCTTTTGCAACACCATCAGCAAGATCCAGAAGAATTACATCACCTAACTCCTTTATACCTGCCATTAGAGCGAGTGTGCCTCCAATATTGCCAGCGCCTATTAGTGAAATTTTGTTGCGTGCCATGATATCTCCATTTCTGTATCTAACCGGCGCGAGCTTTAAACACGGCTGACAGAGTGAACAATTCCCACTTACGCAAGGCTAGACTCTCGTTTTCGCAAAGCTATGAGCTATATTTATGACAATTGAACAACGATTAGCTGACCTTGGATATTCATTACCGGCCGCGCCTTCACCCGCAGCGAATTATGTGCCCTTCGTAATCTCAGGTAATCTTCTATACATTTCAGGTCAGATTAGCCAGAATGCTCAAGGCTTGATTATTGGCAAAGTTGGAGCAGATTTGGATGTTGCTGCCGCGGCAAAAGCTGCGGAAACTTGTGCCTTATCAATTCTCGCACAAACAAAAATAGCTTTAGGGGATTTTGGCAGAATCAAGAGATTCGTGAAACTCACCGGGTTCGTTAATTCCACGCCTGATTTTCATGACCAGCCAGAGGTCATTAACGGGGCATCCAATTTAATTGCTGAGGTGTTTGGCGATGCTGGCCAGCACTCTCGGGCTGCCGTCTCGGCGAATGCGCTTCCGAGAGGCGTGGCCGTTGAAATTGATGCTATAATTGAGATTTCTTAAATGAGCGCCTTGACTCAAGATGAGCTTAACAAGTTCGCTACAGATTACCCTGAAGTAAAGTGGATTGATGCAGCCTTTATCGATTTCCAAGGTCAGCCTCGAGGAAAGAGGTTACCTAGATCAGAGTGGGATAAATTAGTGAAAGGCGAGGTCAGAATTACAGGTTCTAATCTTATATCTTTGCCTATAGGCGATATTCCTGAGGTTGATGGCTACGGATGGTATGACGGTGACCCAGATAGTTTTTGTTTCGGAGTACACAAAACGCTTGCACCTCAACCTTGGGATGAAACTGGGCGAACAGCGCAAGTAATGTTAACTATGCATCACGCAGACGGAGCTCCTCATGAGAACTCACCGGCTGCAATGCTCCAAAAAGTTGAAGATTCACTCTTCAATGATTTAGGTCTTCGTGCTGATATTGCGGTCGAGCTAGAATTTTATTTAGTCGACAAAAGAAATGACCGCAAAGGCCAACCGTTAAGAGCAATTAATCCAGGAACAGGGCAAAGAGAAACCGACCCTCAAGTATATAATATTGGCACTTATGATGGATTTGATCCCATTTTGCGCGAGATAGAGCGTTGCTGTTTGGCACAGGGTTTAGATGTTGAAGGGTCCGTGTGTGAATTTGGAGGAGGACAGTTCGAAGTTAATCTTCGGCACTCGTTGGGTGCTACTAGGGTAGTTCATGAGACAATGGCCTTAATCCGCACAGTGAAACGTGTAGCTAGTCGTAAAGGGTTTCGGGCAACCTTCATGTCTAAACCATTCGATGGAGATGCCGGAAATGGGATGCATGTTCACGCAAGCTTAATTGATAAATCTGACAAAAATATTTTCGCGGGAAAGGATCTAAATGCCTCATTAAAGCATGCCATTGGTGGCCTGTTAGAAACCTTCTATGAGGGTATGCTGCTTTTCGCGCCCTCCCCACACTCCTGGCGACGGCTTGAACCTCATATGTTCGTGCCCATGGGTAAATTTTGGGCTGTTGAAAATCGGTCAGTTCTGGCCCGCATTCCTCAGCTAACAGATAATAATAAACGAATTGAGCACCGCATAGCAGGAGCAGATGCAAATCCATATTTTGTAGTCGCGGCTGTTTTAGCTGGGATGCACCACGGCCTAAAAAACTGCTTAGATCCTGGTTCAGAAGCACAGGGTAACGCAAGTCTGGATTGGCAAGATGGCATGCCAAGGAATTTTTTGGATGCAATGGAGCGGCATCAGGAATCTAAAATCTTGCGTGAAATGATAGGAAAAGAAATTTGGGATCGTTATTATTTGGTAAAGAGAGAAGAACTTAATTGGTACCTCAAGGAACGAACACCTGTAGAGACACGGTGGTACCTGAACCCAATAGGCTAGTTAAGTGCGGCAGGCGGTCACGCTTTTAAAAAAAATGAAAAAACAAAAATCGAGTCATGAACGTTGTTTGGTTTAAGAGAGACTTGCGCATCAAAGACCATTCAGCGCTTTATCATGCCAGCAAATGCGGAAAACCTATTCTAGCTCTCTATATTTTTGAACCAGAGCTTTGGAAGCAACCCGATTTGAGCGGAAGGCAATTTGAATTTCTGAAAGAATGCCTAGCGGATCTAGATAATCAACTCACGCTCTTAGGTTCACGTTTGGTAGTTCGTGTAGGCTCAGCGCTTGAAGTTCTAAAGAGCCTTCCTAAGATTAACGAGATCTGGTCGCACCAAGAAACATGGAACCACTGGACCTTCCAAAGAGACATAACTGTGAGAAAATGGTGCAAAGAGCATCACATTACATGGCATGAACCATCACAGAATGGGGTTATTCGATGCATGACAGATCGAGATAATTGGCTACCAGCATGGTATAAAAATATTAATGATGAACCTATGGAAGTTGAACATATCCCACCAAGTGATCCCAGTATTATCAGCGATAAATTGCCAACTCCCAGCAAACTAAAGCTCGAACGCGACGTCTGCCCTGGTCGCCAACTTGGGGGAAGAACTGCAGGACTTGAGATGCTAAAAACTTTTTTAAGTTCCAGAGGCGAGGGATATCCAAAGCAAATGTCATCGCCAAATACCGCTTACGACGCATGTTCACGTCTATCTCCCCATTTAGCGTTTGGCACGATATCAGTGCGTGAAGCATTTCAGGCTGCAGAACTCTCAAAAACTGTAGGCCCAAGATCAAAGAATTGGAACTCTACCAGGAGAGCCTTTCAAGCTAGACTTCGATGGCGTGATCACTTTATACAGCGTTTGGAAGATCAGCCAAACATGGAGTTTTGCGACCTTCACTCGTCCTACAATAACTTAAGAAGTCATAATGAAAAACGTTTCGAAGCATGGAAGAGCGGGCTAACAGGATATCCAATGATCGATGCATGTATGCGAGCACTTCAGAAAACTGGGTGGATAAACTTTCGCATGCGTTCGATGCTGATGTCTTTTGCCTCATACCACTTGTGGCTTGATTGGCGCGTTTCCGCTCGGCATCTGGCCCAACTTTTTGTCGATTATGAACCTGGCATACACTACAACCAAGCTCAGATGCAATCAGGCACCACCGGAATCAACACCCTTCGAGTTTACAACCCTATAAAGCAAAGCATTGATCACGACCCACACGGAACCTTTATTCGCCAGTGGGTTCCTGAGTTAAGAAAAATGCAGAAGAGCTTCATTCATATGCCTTGGCTCCAACCTGAAATGCTTGATACATACCCTTTTCCAATCGTGGATGAAAAAACTGCCCGCCGTCAAGCTCTCCCAAATTTGTTGAGCGCGCGGACAAGAGATAACCATAGCGCGGAAGCAAAGGCTATTGTTAAGAAACATGGAAGCCGCGCTCGACGGCCTCTATCCAAAAAACAGAGGCCTGGTTCTACACTACAAGAGAATCTTTTTGATCAATAAGATATGAGACAGCGAGTGCTTTTAAAAAATGAGGAAGTGGCGGTGATTTTTCAGCGACTTCATGAAATTGACCCAGAGCCAAAGGGTGAATTAAACTATGGAAACGCATATCAACTTTTACTAGCAGTAGCTCTCTCTGCACAAGCAACTGATGTTTCGGTAAATAAAGCTACAAAATTTCTATTTGAAATCGTGCAAACTCCGCAAGATATGCTAAAATTAGGGGTCGAAGGCCTCACCCCTTACATAAAAACAATTGGACTGTTTAATACAAAAGCCAAAAATGCTGTCTCCGCAGCTCGTATGTTAGTCGATCTGCACAGCGGAAAGGTGCCAGAAAACCGAGAAGCCCTCGAAGCATTGCCGGGGGTTGGGAGAAAAACGGCTAACGTAGTATTACAAATGTATTTCGGGCATCCAACGATTGCTGTCGACACGCACGTGTTTAGAGTTTCAAATAGATTGGGTCTGGCGCCAGGAAAGAATGTTGATGAAGTCGAAGCCAAGCTATTAAAGCGTGTGCCAAAAATTTATTTGCATCATGCCCATCACTGGCTAATTTTACTTGGCCGCTACATCTGTCTTGCCCGTAAGCCAAAGTGTGGCGAGTGCAAGCTGAGTGATCTGTGCCTTTTCAAAGAAAAGGTAATGGATCTGCCATGAACCTCTTCAGATCAAAATGTTCTGTTGTTAGGTATGACATATTTGTAGAGCCGCTATTCGCAAATCATGGTGAGACATTCTCGTCTTATCGATCAAAGCTAATCAATTGACCGATACTTCCATACACCTTGTATCTAGAATTAGTTCGATCGATCAGGAGGCCTGGGACAAGTGCTCTGGGGGTAAAGATCCTTTCACCTCTTATGCGTTCATTTCTTCGTTAGAAGATTCTGGATGCGTCTCCCCGGAAACCGGGTGGCAACCATCACACCTGCAACTAAAACGCGGGGAAGACACCATAGGGGTCACGCCGGCGTACATAAAAACCCACTCATATGGGGAATATGTATTTGACCATGGATGGGCATCTGCCTTTGAGCGGGCAGGCGGTCGCTACTATCCCAAAGTACAAGCATCTATTCCGTTCTCTCCTGTAAATGGCCCAAGACTTCTCGCCGCTAAACCAAAGGATAAATCGTTGCTTGCTGCAGGCCTCAGAGCCGCCGCGCGGAACACTAATTCAAGCAGCGCTCACATGACATTTCAAACAAAAGCAGACGCTGAATTAATGGAGCAAGCTGGCTTTCTAACTCGTCTCGGCATTCAGTTCCAATTTGAAAATAGAGGGTATGAAAATTTTAGTGATTTCTTGAAATCAATGAGCTCTCGGAAACGCAAGAACATAAAAAAAGAGCGTTATGCAGTGGATAAAGACTTAACTCTGCAGGCATTGACCGGCAATGACCTAACCACAGCCCACTTTGATGCCTTTTACTCTTTTTATAAAGATACATCAGATCGAAAATGGGGACAAGCATACCTAAATCGAGAGTTTTTTGACCTGCTACATCAACGGTTAGCAGATAAAATCGTGCTGATGATGGCCTTTTGCGGGTCACAGCCAGTTGCGGGTGCACTTAATTTACGGTCAGATAGCACTTTATTTGGTCGAAACTGGGGATGTGCAGAACACTATAAATTTTTGCATTTTGAGCTCTGTTATTACATGGCTATCGAATATGCTCTCGAGCACGGCCTGCAAAGAGTGGAGGCTGGCGCTCAGGGTAGTCATAAGGTAAGTCGAGGTTACGAACCCATAGTTACTTATTCGAGCCACTACATCGAGCATTTAGGTTTTAGAGAGGCAGTGGAAGCTTTCCTCGCAGAAGAGCGAGCACAAACGAAGTCTGAAGTTGCTCATATAAACGAACGCATGAGTCCATTCCGAAAACAAAACTACTAATAAAAAACGGAGTTTCCTGTTGGCTTCATATCAAGAGGAGGTGAGAATTTTGTAAGGTTAATGCCTTCTACAGCCTCTATATATTCTGCTTTAGTCGGGGTCCTTCCAAGGACAGACGCAAGCACCACTACTGGAGTTGATGCAAGAAGTGACTCTCCCGTCTTACTATCAGAATCCTCAACCACGCGCCCTTTGAAAAGTCGCGTTGAAGTAGCCAGTACTGTGTCACCTTTCGCTGCTTTTTCTTGGTTGCCCATGCAAAGATTACAACCGGGACGCTCCAAATACAGCGTATTGTCATACTCCTGCCGTGCAGAGGTTTTAGGAGCATCATCGTCAAACTCAAAACTTGCATGCGCTTGTAGAACTTCCCAATCTCCCTCAGCTTTCATCTCATCAATGATGTTGTATGTCGGGGCCGTGACAACCAGTGGTGCCTTGAATTCAATCCTCTTTTCACCGTTATTGGACAGGTTTCGTAGCATCTGCGCAACGATTTGGAGGTCGCCCTTATGGACCATACAGGAGCCGACGAACCCAAGATCAACCTTTTTGTTTCCCTCATAATATGAGATTGGACGAATGGTATCATGAGTATACCTCTTTGATACGTCGATATTGTTAACGTCTGGATCTGCAATCATAGGCTCATTGATAGCATCCAAATCTATTTCTACTTCTGCAAAGTACTTAGCATTATGATCAGGCATCAGCGCCGTGTTCGCACCTGACTTAATTTCTTCAATACGGTTTTCCGCGATGCTTAGTAGGCCGCTAAGCATGCTATCCCTGTTGTCCATGCCCTTGTCTATCATGATTTGAATCCGAACTTTAGCCAATTCTAGAGATTTAACGAGAGTATCATCATTAGAAATACAAACTGAGGCTTTTGCTTTCATTTCTGCTGTCCAGTCAGTGAACGTAAAAGCCTGATCCGCCATCAAAGTTCCAATATGCGCTTCAATAACTCTTCCTTGAAAAATATTATCTCCAAATTGGTCAAGCATCTGTGCCTGAGTCGCATGCACAACATCACGGAAGTCCATATGGCTGGCCAATTTGCCCCTGAATGTAACTTTCACTGATTCAGGCACAGGCATTGTTGCTTCCCCGGTTGCTAGAGCAAGAGCAACGGTCCCAGAGTCGGCGCCGAATGCCACACCCTTAGACATCCGTGTATGCGAATCACCACCAATAATTATCGACCAATCATCGACAGTTATATCATTGAGAACCTTATGAATGACATCTGTCATTGGATGGTAAACGCCCAATGGATCTCTGCCTGTAACGAGGCCAAAATCGCTCATAAATTTCATTAGCTTTGGCGTATTGGCCTCAGCTTTTGCATCCCAAACTGACGCCGTATGGCAGCCTGACTGATATGCGCCGTCAAGCGTTGGAGAGATAACCTTTGCCGCCATCGCTTCAAGTTCTTGTGCTGTCATAAGACCTGTTGTGTCCTGGGACCCAACTATGTTGACTCTGACCCGAACGTCAGACCCTGCGTGAAGGGGCTTGCTTGAGGTTCTGTTAACCGCATTCTTGTTAAAAATCTTTTCTACTGCAGTAAGGCCTTGTCCCTCATGAGAAACTTCCTTGGCAGGTGCAAATACGGATTTGTAGTCTACGCCGAGAATATCACACGCTAGGCTCTGTAGCTTTTTCCCAAAGACTATAGCATATGAGCCTCCAGCTTTCATGAACTCTACTTTTTGCGGAGTTAAAGAGCTCGAAATGTCTACCAACTCTGACGAGCTGTCTTCATTGAGCAGTTTCTTTGACCTAGTGTTAACAGTCAGCACTGTGCCAGTTTCAACGGAATACTTTTCCTTCAAAATTGGATCACCATTATTATTGATGATGACATTTCCATCTTCATCAGTAACCTTGACCCAGTTCTTTAAATCAATACCCATCCCGCCGGTTACACCGACAGTCGTTAAAAAAATGGGTGAAATGCCATTGGTGCCGCCGACAACTGGAGCAATATTCACGAACGGGACGTATGGACTTGCTTGCTTGCCCGTCCAAAGCGCCACATTGTTTACACCAGACATACGGGAGGAACCCACGCCCATGGTACCTTTCTCAGCAATAAGCATTACCTGTTTATCGGGATGCTTTAGCTTTAATTCTTCAATTTCTTTCTGTGCTCTTTCGGAAATCATGCACTTGCCGTGTAGCTCACGATCTGCTCGAGAGTGCGCCTGATTTCCAGGTGACAGAAGGTCCGTAGAAATATCACCTTCAGCTGCCACGTATGTGACAAGTTTTATTTCTTCATCAATTTCAGGTAGCCTTGTGAAAAACTCACCTTTGGAATATGATTCAAGGATATCTCTCGCAATTAAATTGCCGGATCTCAAAGCCTCGCTAAGCCGATCCGTGTCAGCATCGTAAAGAAATACTAAGCCTTTTAGAACTTCACCAGCTTTTTTGGCAATTGCTTCATCAAGGCCAAGTGCAAGATCAAGCAAAACACGAATTGATGGGCCACCTTTCATGTGACTTAGCAACTCAAAAGCATAACTAAGACTTATCTCTGGTACGTTGATAGCGCCTGTAATTATCCCTTTTAGGAACTCCGCTTTTTGTTCAGCCGCACCGGTCGTGCCGGGAAGTGTATTATAAACTAGAAAATCTAGAGACTGCTCCCGATTAGGATGCTCAGGTTCTACTATTTGTGCAATAATTTCAGCAGCAAGCGACGCTTCCTCGATTGGCTTTGGGTTGAGACCAAGCTCTTTTCGAGCCGCAATTTCATTCAAGTAAGCAGCATAAATACTCATAAGATTTCCTGATGGCTATTTTAGGGTCGCATACTTCAGGCTATCCCTTCTCGCAAGGCGCAGAGCGCGAACTGATAGGTATAGTAGCCATGCAATATTTAAATCAATTATATCTCATGCTAGGAACGCACAGTATAGAACCCTAAGATCTCATACATGAACCTTGATTTGCTAATTTTTGATTTTGATGGAGTTATTTCAAACTCGGAATATCTCTCAAATTTATCTTTAGTCGAAACTCTGGCCGAACTCGGATTGAACTTAACTGTCGACGAAGTTGATGAACGGTTCACGGGCATGGGAAGTCAGCAGATGGTTGCAAGCCTCATGGAGCATGATGGTTTAATTGTGCCAGACGACTTTCAGGAGCGGAATTGGGTAATTGTCCAACGCCTCATGCGAGAGCAATTGCAGCCAGTGCCGGGTGCAAGAGAAATGCTCGAGGCCCTCCCGAAAGATTTACCTAAATGTATAGCTTCAAACTCATTTAAAGAATGGATTGATTTTGCACTTGAGATAATGGATCTCGCTCATCACTTTGAAGAAAATGTCCGGTTCAATGCGGATATGGTGGTCCATGGAAAACCCGCCCCCGATCTTCATCGCCATGTGCTTCGATGCATGGGTAACATTGATCCAAAACGAGCATTAGTTATTGAAGATACAGCCACAGGAGCGGGTGGAGCCACTGCGGCTGGCATAGAAGTTTGGGGATGTACTGCAGTATCTCCAAATCCAAAAGCGGCTTACGAAAAATTAATAAAAAGCGGGTGCACTCAAATCATGAGTGAAATCAGTCAGTTACCAAAGTTACTCGGAGAAAAATGTTGCTAAAGTCGGGTCATCGTTTCATTTCTGCATATCATAAGAAGACATGCCCGAATTATCATTTCAGTTTCACTGATTGATGTTATTTTTGCTCCAAGCTGCGGTGCTCCGCCAGGCGGCTTGAGCTTTCCTTTTGAATATCGCCCATTCCCCTGATCCTCAAAACCCCACATGATGCGATGGCCAATTCTACCATCCTGCGCTTCTCCTCCCCGCATCTCAACGATTATGCCACAAAGGCCATCATCGCAGGGAGCAACTTCAATAACAGAGCGAGCGCCCTCCCATTCTCCTGACAACCAAAGACCTTCCATGGTTTGGGCAAAAGCTGGAAAAGGTAAAAGGCACAATAAAAGCAGACTTATATTTCTCATAGGCAGAGAAATAGATCGCCAGTTCGCAGACTCAAGTCTTTGCCAGATGATGAGCAATTACTGAAATCGCCTTAGCTTTGCGATCTTCCCAAGGACCAGAGAGTAAAATATATTTCAAATTGCGTCTCTCAAGCTCATCGATACAAGCCAATTTAAACCCTTGGCGGCGCTCTTTATCTGGCCAGTACCTGATCCCATCATCTACCCATGGCAAGTCTATGTCGGTAAGAAAATACAGATCTGCTGTCTCATTGTACTTTTCAAACCATGGATCACGCTCAACGCCTAACTGATCCGACCAAATGGCCGTCGCAACAGGATCTGTATCTTCAATAATCAACTTAGGAGAC
>Ga0213865_10000528_pt1 | contig 25917 bp, 46 predicted proteins | sample PICome_6_FD_160100 | JGI IMG/M metagenome (GOLD analysis project Ga0213865, IMG submission 160100) | Coastal seawater microbial communities near Pivers Island, North Carolina, United States - PICO282 | ecosystem: Environmental > Aquatic > Marine > Coastal | place: USA: North Carolina...
TTAATCCTAATTCATTTGTCTGTATTTCTAGATTATCAGTTGTAACTATAGAAGTTCTTTCATTTTCATCATTGTATCTATAAAGATATTTACCTGTATCATAAGGAGTATCATCACCATTATAATTTAACCAAGTAGCATCGTCATCAGTCGATAAGGAATTGTTCGATGATGCAGAATATCCATTATTTAAATTAGATTGAGCATCAGTAATTACCTCAGCAAATGTATTATGGACTACATATCCACCAGGATTAGTAGGATGAGTAGGTCCATTGCCTTCCCAAGTATTACCTTCTTTCAGCATAGTTTGAGTTGTTACAGGGCCAGATAATACATCTTGCTTCTTCCATATGTCAGTAGGTCCATATTTAACATTTCCTTCTCTAAAACTTCTCCATTCGTAATAATGAGTTACTACACCACCAGTTACTTTGCATACCATATAGTCATTATTATTGTCTTTATGCAAGAACCAATATCTATTAGCTCTACCGTTAGTAGTACCTTCTTCTAATTGTGTTCCATTAGCATCAGAATATACAGAATCTCCAACATTTATAGTGTTATTATTGTTAGCTATATAAACTGTTTCAGTAGCTCTTTCTACTTCCGAAGAAGGCTCTAAGCTTCTTACGGTAACCCCTTCATTAGTTAACATATCTGCTGCAAATTGTATATAGCCAACATCAGCTATTCTCTCATCATATCCACTTCTATATCTTACATAACCATTAAGACCGTCAGCTAATCCGTTTGAATTGTAGCTTGGCTGATTTATCATTGCACTAGGCTGACCTATATAGAAATCTTCTACAGAGATAGCGTAATAATTATCAGCAGTTTGGAATGTGCCAAATTCAGTAAAGTCTACAGTCCATTCGCCATATATATTAGTGTTTTTGTTAATTATACTATTATTTACACTATAAGTCTCTCCATAACCATCATTATTTGTGTCGTTAGGATTTACTTGACCAGTAGAGGAATCATTAGGAACATATCCACCTCCAGTACTTTCGTAGTCTGAACCGCCTTCGTTATATACGTTAGAACCATCTCCTTCTTGCAAAATAATATACTCAGATTCATTTATTGAATATCTAGTTTTATCATCATAAGGAACATCAGAAGAATTTACTATAGATATCTTATCTCTATACACTAAATTATTTTCTTCATTGTTTGTTGATATAGTTATTAAATAATAGAAACCCTCTCTAAAGAAGCTATTTATTTGATTAAAGTTTAATGTTAAACAATTATCATATCTATAACTAAGTAAATTAAATACACTTTGCGTAAGATTACTACCTTCTTCTGTTAGAACAATAGACAATGCATTCGCAGATAATTGCTTAGGAGAACTGCCAGTATATGTTAAACTGGATTCTCTAGGAATTATCTTTAGTGATTGAGATTCGCTATTATTTGTTATTATCATATTATGATAACGATATTTTTCTTTTTTGTTTTATAATAAAAAAGGGTAAGCTAATGCCTACCCTGTTTTTACTAATAATAAACAATATTATTATTCGTTACTCATGTTAGATGTTTGTACATCAAATCCTGATGTGTTACCTACAGCAACTAGTGTGCTTAGTACAAATAAAGACGGTAATACTTCTTTCCCTTCGAAAGTAATATTATATCCGTTTAAATCTCCCATTGCACCTCCAGTAGAAGTATTAACAGAAACTTCACATCCATTTTGTCCTCCAGCTATTCTAAATTTCCCATTATAATCTTCAATGATTATATGAGGTCTACCGTAAGACAATAATTTTAATTGCATCATTGTATCGGCATTCTGAGCCTTAAGAACAAAAGAACCTGATTGAGTCCAGAATGAAGTTCCATTGTCTCTAGAACTTTCATTAGTTTCTTCAAAGGTATTGTTGTCTCCTCTTAATTCAAATTTGTGTACGTCTACACCAGCGGTTAAAGTTGCTACAGTTCCGTCAAATGCAGCAGCGGTTGGAGCGTTAGAACTAGCGTCAGCCATCCCAGCGTACATAGCGTCTGAGTAATTAGCAATGTAAAGATTTTTAATTCCACCTACGGACTCTTTACACGCTTCTAGTCTCCCTTTTGATAAATCACAAGCCATTTTTTATATGTTTTATAATAAAAAAGGGTAGGTAGAATATCCACCTACCCCTTTTATGTGTTAGTATTAAGTTATATTAAGAATAAAGAACGATGTCAGAACCGATGCCGTATTGTACAGCAGCAGTAAATCTCATTACTATTCTTACATTTTGACTTCCGTCAATGTCAGCCATATCGATAACTTTTACTTCATTGTGGTCAGATAATAAACCTGTACCGAAATATAAGTTAGACTTTTCAGCAGCCATTGCAGTATTGTCAGCTAATCCGTTAGCAACGAAGATTTTTACACCATCGAAAGATAATTCTCCTCCGTTGTACCATTGAGTACCTTCGTTCATTGTTCCAGCTCCACCTATAGTAGCAACAAATCCACCTAAAGCTCTTACATAAGCTCTAGCGATGTTTTGCGATACATATAAGAATAAATCTTCTTTACCGTATAGTGAAGAAGGAATTGCGTCAACGATAGCTCCTAATTGAGCGATAACGTTAGCAGAAGATACTGTTGCAGCAGTTACGTCAATAACGTCAGAATCAGCTCCAGCTAGTGTTACAAATCCGTCAAACTCTCCAGCGTTAGCGTTAACACCTCTCCAGATGTTTTGCTCATTCTTTTCAGCTACTTTAGCTACAACGTGAGCTAATAAGTAATCTTGGAAAGTTTTAGGTAATGAATCAAATGCAGAATATCCCATAGATACTGCTTCCCAATCAGAACGGAAATCAGCTTTACATAATTGTAAGTTTACTTGGAATGTTTCTGGCTCGATAATTCTTTCTGTTAAAGTTACAGAAGAAGTTGCAGCGAAGTCACATCCTCCATTAGCTATAAGGTCTCCTGTAGCTAATTTCTTGATTACTTCTTTGAATTTAATGTTTGGTTTTACTTCTATACCACCTTTTTCGATAGTATTAGCAGATAGTAAAGCAGCAGAAATATATTTCCCTGCAAATTCACCTGCGTAAGTAGTTGTAATTGATGTTGTAGTTGCCATAATTAATATTAGTTGTTAAATAATTTGTTAAATACTCTTTGTTTTGTAGTTACTGGTTGCTTCTGAGAATATAAGTTCATTGTGTTTGAGCTTACTTCAGCTTCAGGAGAATGTGCGATAGATTCTGCTTCTTCAGATAACTCTACTTTATCAGAGCTTAATTCTTCAGGAACTTCAGATGATTTAACCTCACCCATATTATCCATCATTTGGTCGTACATAGCTTTGAATTCTGCTACTACCTTGCTTAACTCTTCTTTGGTAGCATAAATGCTTTCTTCTTCAACTACTTCTTCAACCACTTCTTCTTCGACTACTTCTTCTTCTAAAGAAGTTTCCTCTACTGTTTCTTCAGCAAGTTCTACTTGCTCTTCGATTACTTCGTTTTCTACTTCAGCAGAAAGCTCCTCTTGAATAGGAGTTTCTTCTTCAGCTTCTACAGAAAGTAATACGTTTTTAAATTTGTTGATAATTTCTGTTGCTTTCATAAATAATTATTATAATTTGTTAACGTTTAATAAATAATCTGTTTCATTTTCGGATTATTGTGGATTACCTTGATTGGTTAAACTACCAATCCCTTGTGCTTGTAAACTTCCATCACAGCATTTAGTGCTATAAGTACCGTTGCTACATAAACAAGCTCGTTTACTACTCTTTGGACTATTGTTGCTTGGCGTTTTTTTCATTTATCTATTTGTTTTAGTTTGTTTATTGCCCAGTTAACTCCAGAGCTACCACCCCAAGCATCCCACATAATACCTCCACATCCTTCACTATAAGGAACATCTTTATTCTGTTGATGTCTTTTGAATGAAGCCATTCTAGCTATTGTTGAGCGAGATATATTTTCTCCTGATGCTAATTGATTAGCTCTTGCCCATCCTACAGGTGTTCCACAACTACTTCCATTCTCTTTCTTCCATTTTAATGCTCTCTTTGCATTATTTCTTGCTGCTTGTGGATAATCATTATAAGTTTCTAACTCTACTTTTTCTCCTTGTAATAAAACATCTTCTAATTCGAATAATTTAGATAATGCTTCAAACTCATCATAATCCATTTGTTCCTTTACACTTTCCTTAGGTCTTTCGTCTAGTTTATCTGTAAAGAATCCTTCTATACTAAATCCTTTTACTCTACCTTCTTTAACAAACTCTTCCCAAATCTGTTCGTTATTTACTTTTACAGAAACCATCCAAGTTCCTACTGGTAAGCCAAGATTATATTTAGCTGACTTATCTTGTTTCTCGTCTTCTATTATCCAACTCTCTACAACACTTAGTCCATTTAATTCTACTTCGTGTTCTAATGTTGAATTGTTTTGTTTGCCTTTAGACAGGAATAATTCAGAAGCCTTTCTTACAGTATCTTTAGAAAAGAATATATAATACTCTTCTTCTCCGTTGTTTCTGTATATCTTCTTGTCTGGTATTAAAGCAGCTCCCATAAGTATACGTTTCTCAGAATCTACTTCAGCTAACTTAATCTCTTGCGCTTTTAAAGCAATGAAGTCTTCTTCTATTGCAGGGTTTTCCACTATAGATATAGCTTCTATACCAGCAAAGTCATTTTCTTCGTCTATAAATAATTCTATAATATTCTCTTCCATAACTTGGTAACGTATTTAATGTATTTTGTTTTATATTAGTCTCCTCCTAAAGAAGCTCCTGTTGATATTTGTAAGTCTAATTCTTGTTGTGATGTCATCTGACTACTTACTACATAAGCTTGAACAGGTTCTTGGAATTGACTACCTACTGCTTCAGCTAATTGATTAGTTCCTGTAGAACCAACTAAGTTAAAGTCAAATGTTCTTCCTCCACCACTAGCTCCTGCTGAAGTAGTTGTACCTCCGTTTCTTGTAGGTGTCGGTGTGTTTAGTATCTTGTTAACATTAGAAAGACCCATAGCTGTTACAAGAGCTGCTTGAGCTATATTCCAAGGACCATAAGGCTCAGCTCCTAATGCAGCTACAGCAGCTTTTCTAGTGCTCATTAAAGTTGCTGCGACAGCGGCAGCTTTCCCTATAGCACTACCTTTTTCAGCTATTGAAGCAATAACTTCAAATCCATATTGAACAATATCTAATTTAGCTTCTTCAGTCTTTTCAGTTAATACTAATTTATCATTATTAAATTGTTTTTCTGCATTTAGTTTTTGTTTTATTAAGTCCATGTAAGAGTCGCCATCTCTCTTTCTTTCTTTTATTTCCTCATCTAGCCAATATACTTTCTGGTCATATTGAGCCTTAAGCAATACAGCTTCTGCATTTAAAGCATCAACTCCAGCATCTTGAGTCATGCCAAAAGTAAGAGCCTGTATTTCTCCAGCATCAACTGCTTCTTGATATTTTCTAGTAGATTCTCTAGCTATTTCTAATGCAAAATTAAATCTTTTAGATGCTTGAGTTATAGTTAATTCTGTTAAAGCGTCTTGATGTTCCTTTTCTGCTTGTAGCTCCATTTTATTAAAAGTAGCTTTTGCTTCTGCTATTTTAGCTTCATCTTCGGTTGTTTTTAAGAAGTTCTCTAATCTTAACTCTTCTTTCTCTATAAAAGAATTTTTCTTATTTTCTAAATCTATTCTTTCATATTTCTGTTTTATTTCTAACTTCTTAAATTCATTCTCTTCAGTAGATAGCTCTTCATCTTTCTGAAATTTACTAATTTCTTTTGATAAATCTAAGTATTTACTTTTAAAATCTTTAATGACTCTCGTAGTCGTCTCTTTATCTTTCTTTTCATCAGTTTTACCTAAAAGATAATCCATTAAAGACTTAGGTTCGTCATCACCTAAATCCTTACGCAATATCTCCATGATTGAATTAATCTTTTTTCTCCTTCTTGTTATTTCTTTCTCTAAATCTGCTTCTCCTTCTTTTACAGTACCTGAAGCAATACCTAAAGCCCATGAGAAATCTCCAGGAGCTCCCATTTTATCTATATTTTTTACAGCAGCTATTAAAGTATCATACCAGTCAATTTGTTCTTCAATACCACCTGTAGTAAGTTCAGCTATATCATTATATTGTTCTTGTAATACATTAGCATAACCTTGTGCAATAGCAGTTCTTTCTAATTCAACTTGTAAATTACTTAATGCAAAAGCCATTTTATGTATACCTTCCTGACTAGTATCTACCTCTATGCCGTAATCCTCTAATTCTTCTCTAGCAGATTCTAATACTCTTTTTTGCTCATCGAAGGTAGCGTTTTCATCAGTTAACACTTCATTTAGAATCCTAAGCTTAGAAGAAGTGTCAGTTACAGAATTACCCATAATGTCAAGTTCTGTATCAACTTTTTTACTTCCCATAGACCATCTTTCTAATAAAGCTATAGCACCTTGAAATGCTAACACTAAACCTAGAGGGCCCATCATTGCAGCCCATATACTCTTTAGTCCAGAAGAGAGACCTCCTGCTGCTTTTGTAGTAAATACAAAGTTAGATGCCAATTGTGAAAGGTTATTCGCCATACCTCTAATTCCATAGTTGGAATCTGATATAGTACGACCAAGTTCTAGTACTGTTGCAGTAGCTCCACCAGTTGCCCCTGAAGCTCCTTTGCCTTTACCAGCATTTTGAGATAGTTTTACTAGCTCAGAGTTTAGTTTCTTAGTACTTACAGTAACCCCATCTATTGAAGCTGTAGCTTGACCTCCATCAACAATTATTTTTATTTCTTTTACTACACTTGAACTTGTTGCCATTATTTATTTCGTTTTATTGCGTTTTTTAATTCTTTCCAATTAGTAGGTGCTAAATATTTACCTTTAGCTATATTTATATCTTCGTCTTTAACATCCCAATCAGATGTTCCTAGTAAATCTATTATCTCTCTTATCATATTACACTTCGTTTATTAATTCTAATGTAGCTTTACCAGTATTTATATTCATCTGTATTTTGTTTATCTTGTAACTTCTACCTGATATAATTAGTTTATCGTTTAGCTCTAACTTAGTAACTAATTTTAAAGGTAATGTAGCTTCAAACTTAGATAATCTTGACTTTTCATTGTATATAGGCACTATATAGTTAAAGTAGTAATTATTAAACAGACTTTCTGTATTTACATTATCTACAAAAAACTCATCTCCTTCTTCACCAAAATGAATTGACTGTAAATTAGTAGATGCACTTGTTGTTAAAGTATTTGCTGGTCTTATATATTGGTCAAAATCAGTATCATCTGTGCTAAATATAGGATATGAACTTGTATCTTGTTTTATACCATAAAAAACTAGAGGTTTTCCAAGTATTGTATTTTCATCCTTATTAACCATCCACCCCCATTGTATAGTAGTCCTTTCTGTGTCATCATTTTGATTAGTCATTCTCTCATACATCATGTGTTCAAATCCTAACTTAACAGAATACGTTCCCCCATCAAACGTTAAAGGGTTGCTTATAGCATTAGACCTATTACTAAGTCTTTCATTACCAAACTCATCATTAGTTATTTCATTGCTATTTACTATGGCAAAAGTAGATGCGTCTTGATACTCGAAATCTATCTTAGAGAATATATTTGCTTTATCTACAGTATGTTTGTCAGTATGAATATATTGACTTACATCATGATTTGTTCCTTCTTCATAAAATTTATCTAATGTTCTTACTTTAATTGTTTCTCCATCATAAAAAGCAGTTAGATTAAACATCTTAAATACTGATGTTAAAAAGTCTATAACTTTCATCTTAGGCATATTATCTACCACATTTATACCTGAAGAAACTCCTATAGCATTACCTCCATTGTATGTGTAGTTAGCATCATAACCAGCAGAACTACCTGAGTTATCTATTTCATTGTATACTATAGTAAAACTGTTTACAGCTATTTGAGTTATACCTCCTTGTGTTCTTACTTTAAATATAGGCGTAAAAGTTTGTGTTCCTTCGCCACTTCCAAATTCTTTTCTTATCGTATAACTTCTAGTAACAGGGCCTCCTCCAGAATGCTCTGAAGTTCCTATAATTTCTCCTGACTCTCCATCAAATAACTCTAAAGTATATAGCCCTGTTCCAGTTGGAGTTACTTGTATTTGATAATTATAATAAATCTCGGTAGTATCAGGTCCGTCAACTACAATAGAAGTAACTAAGTCTTTATTAGAATTGCTTCTTGGGTCGTTTTGACCAGTAGGGGTTGTGTTAACAAACAAATAGTCATCTAAATCAATTTTTCTTTCGCTTATTGCTATTTGTGAAGATAAATCTCCTTTTTCTCTATTCAACCATAGATATAACTCATAGAATGAAGCATTAGACGTACTAAAGAAGTCGTTTGTTCCGTTTTTAGAGAATGTAATACCATACCTATCTTCTATACCTAATATTATGTGATATAATCTAATTGCTGGTTTTAAGTCTATCATAGATAGTCCAGTATAGGGAGTTCCAGAATTATGATGTCTTACATTTCTTGAAACAACCTCTTCTCTTAACTCAGGTCCATTATCGTGCTGTGAATCCCAATAATAATGACTTTTACCACTTATAAAAGGATAACATAAGTCTCCTGCTGTTGTGCTAGAACCGTTAGAGACTAAAACGCCATTAACTAAATTAAATCCGTCAGAAAACCCTGTTTCTACGTTAGAAGTAGTATATGTTTGATTAAATTGAGATAAATAAGAAGTATTATCTACAGCTAAGTTATCTAACTCATCATCTCCGAAAAGCAAATTAAGATTTACTGTTTTTCCATAAAACACAATCTTGTAAGCAAAAGGAACTCCGTTTTTCATGCTTACACTATTTAAACTAAGAAATCCTTTCTTATAATCCTCTCCATTTATCTTTATTAAAGCTTCTTTCTTTACTCTAGCATCATAACCACCTATAATATCAAAATTATAATAGTGTTTAAAGATTAAGTTGTTAGGAGAACTAGCAGGTACACTAAATTGTTGTGTAAAGTCAGTAAATACCTTAGCTATATCTCTAATATCCTGTATTGAGTTAGTTATATTAACAGATTCTTCTGAAAATATATCTAATCGACTATAGCTTATAGTTTCACCAAATTCTGCTGTATTTATGTATATTTCTACTTCTCTACGCATATTATCTTACGTTGTTTATCTTATCAAATGCAAATTCTAGTTCTATTGTGTAATTTATTAGCTTATCATCTAATTTAGTCTTAAAAGAAAGGTTAGATGAGGTCAATCTAACAGGTAAAGTCTTTTCATTGTATTTTATCCATATTTTATCGCTTAAAGACATTTGTCTAAATACTTCATTATAAGATTCTGGATAGAATCCTGTATTTAAGCTTAATTTTTCTTTAGCATTAACATGAAAAGTGTTATATTGATGCTTATTAGTTGCATAACCTATAGAGCCATTAGTGCCTATTAAGTTAGACTTAAACATCTCATCTTTCTTAGTCATACTAAGATTGCTTCTCTTAAAGAACCATAAATCTTGATAAACACCATACTTATTGATAAACGTAACCTTATAAGGAGTGTATCTACACTCTTCTATATTTTGTATTTTTAATACAGTAACACCTTCTACTGCATTTACTACAACCTCGTCAACTGGGTAAATAGTTTCATTCCTTAAAAACTGCTGTATACAAGTATTATTCTCAAAAGTTCCTCCAGAAGCCTCTACTCTTTCTTTATAACTGTCTATATCTGCTGAAGCTGTACTTACATAAGCAATTTGGTCTTCTATCTTTAAATTAGCAGTAGGAGTCCACACATATATTTGTTCCCCTTTGTTAAAGAATGCAACAGAAGTTGTGTTTTCATTATCTACAGGTATTCTTAATGGATTATCATCTGCTTTTAATATAGTTGTGTTTGATTGCAAATATCCTTGTAAAAACTCAGGGTTTGAGCCATCTTCAAAGTAACCATACCCATAAAAGGCTCTATTACCAAGACTTTCTACAGCAGTTCCTGCTGTGGAGCCTGAAAATGGCGTTATTTTATAATCCACATAAACTGTTGTACTGTCATCACTAGAACCACTATCACTTGGGTATATACCGTCAAAAGATGCTGGTATATAATCTCTTATAAGCTCACTTATTTCAAAGATAATCTTATTAGTAGTCCCTGTTGCGTTTAAAGTGTACTGTGGACTTCCTTGCCAAGTTGTGTTTGCTACACCTGTGTATATTAACATTTCTAATGTAGCACTTGTTATACCTGCTACTCCTACTTGGGCAAAGTATGGACTTCTTACGTTTATTTTAGCCATTTGTTTTTATTTTATCAAATTCTTTTGTTAGTTCCTTATTAAATGCTTCTAATATAGCATCATCAAATTCATCTAATGTGTTGTTTATTGCTCTGTCTATAAAATTACTTCCTTTATATCCGAATCTTTTTATTATTCCATCTCTAGCTATACTTCTACTAATAAGAAAAGCTATCTTATTGTAATTATAGTCTGTCTGTTTAAGGTATCTGCCAGTAGTATTGTCTCTAAGACGTATACCTTTGATTCTTAACCACTCCTTAATCCTATATCCGTTAGCTGGTCTACTTCCTTTACGAAGACCTTCGTCTATAGCTCCACCATAACCAGCCATAGTAACTGTTAAAGCGTTACCTACAGCTTGTGACTTAATACTTCTTGATAAATTACCACTAGCTACAGTATCATCTGCCTCTAATTGCTGTTGAAGCCTATCTACAACTTGGTCGCCTAGTCTAGTAAGTGCTATTGTTATAAAACTAGTGTCCATTAGCAGATACTTATATCGTTTCTCATTATTATGTTTATATCAGCTCCCCATCCTACTAATTCATTCTCAAATCTATCTTTAAATGGTTCAACAGAGATATTATCGTCTACTTGTAGCAATTCTTCTCTTAAAGTACCTCTTTTTAGCTTAGAGTACACTAAATTCACTACTTGCAACTGTGTATTCATTATATCTTGTAAATTATCGTTGCCATAGAACAAATCATGACTATAATCCTGTTTATTGTAGTCTAATATGTCTGCACATAGTACTTGAAGTGTAAAAGTGATGGTATTTGAGCTTATTACAGCATTTGAGATGTTTAAGTGTGTTAAAGGGAATATATCTGTCTTGTTTAGGTTAACTTCGGTAATATCTCCAAAACTAACGCTATTAACATGGGGATTAGCTCTTAATTCATCCTTTAACTTGTCTAATAAGTCATATACTTGTGTCATATCTATTTTTTATGTGCTCTTTTTATTAAAGCATTCTCTAAATTTGTTTTATCCTTTATATATTCCAAATACATTAAACAGGTATGTATTGGAAGTCTTGTTGCTTCATCAATTCTAGCTGCATCTTCTTTAGCGATTGTAAATATTGATTGATACCAACCCCACTTTTGTCCAAAGTTTGCTTGAGCTGAGGAGGAACTCCCTCCTTCTTGAATACCTTCACTAAATAATCCACCGTATAGTTTGGTAATTTTCTCCCTAAACGATAAAAAAAAACCATCGCCCCTATCGCTATATTAACTGGCATATCCAACATTACATCTGAGTACTTATTACTACCTTCATAATCCATAACTCTATAAAACTCCTTCTTCTTAAATATAATAGGTCTGAATAAGACAGCCATTGCTTTATGCATGGTCTGCCAATCAGATATATTATTATCTAAATCAATAAATTCTCCAAATGACATCTCATCTAACTTTGGTATAAAACCAAACTCAACAATAGTCTCCTCTCCATACTCATCTTTAGCAGACATCTCAAATCTATTAATTAAAGGTGTCTTTTCATCAAAACATCTATTTACTGCATTAATAGCAAAATCAAAGTTGTTTAAAGGTACTTTAAAAGTATCCTCTATATTTAGATTACAAAATATTTGTAACATCTTTGTTTTAATATACACCTCATCCTCCTTATCCCATTTATCTAGTACTTTTAGATAATCTTGATACTGTCTTAATGTTATACCTTCTAGCTTAGAAGGCACATCTAACTTATACTCTTTTACCATACTATGATAACGAAATCCACTACTTTTTGTTTTAACAGTAGAAAAAAACAAAAATAAAAAATATCGTTATCTATATAGACAGTTGCAAATCTGTATAAGTTGCTACACTTTAGGTATCCACCCCTATTGGTTCGGGCAACCTAAATCTCCTTGAGAATTGCGATACTAAATCCTTTTGTTATTTTCGTGAACGCCCTAGTATCATTCAACTCAACGAGTACATCAGCTAACCAGTTGTCTAGCTAACAACATTTAAAGTAACATATATAAAGAGGGGGGCGAATAAAACTCCATCAATACACCTTTTAATTACTCAACTCGTTTTACAATTATATTTATATTTTTAGAATATGAGTTTTAGAATAATTCGTTTTTGTAATGAAATCATAAGAGTGGGCTACTTACTCCAGCCATCTCCGATTTACGTTAAATTACTATATAATTACATTAAAATAATATATTCTGAATCGTTTTAAGCTATGTTTAAAGAAAGATATTTAAATATAGGTATGTAGATATAGAAGAGGTAATTAGAGGCTCTTAAATGAGCTTAAATGAGGTTGTTCCAACATCAGCATATATAATATCTCATTATCAAACAGTTAAAAAATAAACGCAGTAAATAAAGCGTATAAAAAAAAGGGCTAAAACCTAAGCTTTAACCCCTCTTTTGACTAACCAAAACAAATTATTTTACATCTCTTTTAATTCTTCTTTTATATTATTTAAATACATTTTTTGCATCTTTTTATTTTCTTTTACTACTTGATTAATTATAAATGGCAAGTCTTTAAATAGTTGGTCAGTATTATATATTAACCATCTTTCATTATTTCCAACATCACCGAAACCAATATGTAATTCTCCATCTTGACAATACAGGTTATTTGTTTCATATATGTAGGTATGTTGTTTAGATTCTTTTAATTGTTGTTTAAGTTCTTTTATTTCCTGTTGTAGTTGTTTCTTTGTCATTTGTTTTTCTTTTTAATTATTAATGTTATTGTTATACCTGTTATCATATAACCAAAGTTAACTATAATAAAAGGGTTTAATATATATTCTATCATTGTTTAATTATATTATACAACATTGCACCAATTAAACTAATTATAATATATTTAAATGCTCTGTTAATTCTGTTAATTATTTTATTATCTTTTTTAAGTTTTATATATTCTTTTAATGTATAAACTTCTATAGTATTATTTTTCTCAATAATTACTAAATTTCTGTCTGTTAGTTTTATATTCATTATATGTGTTTTATACTTATATTAAAATAAGTTGTTAATATCTATATTAGAAGCTATTGTTATTATCATAGGAACAATAATTAAAGTCACTACTGATAAACCGATATTTGTTGTTATGTCGTTGTTTTTGATTGTGTTAATTAAATTTGTCATTTTGTTTTTGTTTTTAGTTAATATTATTTGTTTTTAATTATACTCAAATATATAAACTTATATTTAATTAAATGTTAAAATTATGTTAAAATTATGTTAAAATTTTATTTCTACTCTGTCACCGTTCCAACTATCGCCGTTTAAATACCAGATAAAATTTTTCTGATATATACCAGAATTACCTATATAATTTAAAATACCGTTTAATCTTTCTTTTGTGGTATTACTGAACCAGCCACAATTTGACAATATTAATTTATTATCTTTTATTTCAGCGATTAAATTATTATGTAAATAAAATTTATTATTATTTACAAATGTGTTTGATTTACTATAATTAGTATTATTAAAAAAGGCTTTTACTGCTTCTTTTGTAATTTGTCTCATGTTGTTTAGTTTTTATATTATTGTTTTATGTTCTCTTTTATAATATTCTTTATTTATTTGTTATTATTTCAATTTCTAAATCTGTCATTATACTTTCGTTAATCTCTTGATTATATTCCTTATGTATTATATAATTAAATATATAAACTAATAATATTTCTTTTGATTCTTTTACGTGTTCAATATCTTTATAAAAGCTAATATATCCGTCATATGATTTGCATGACTCATTTACATAATTAATAAAATCATTATCATTTAAATATATATTATTTAATTTATTAAAATCATTGTCATTGATTTCAACTTCAATTTTATCTGTTTCATAATTATAAAATCTAGGAGAATTTAATTGTATAAATTTTAAATCTATTTCTAAAATATCATTTAATATATTTATGTATTTTTTACTGTATTCAATAAATGTATTTTTATAATCTACATTATCAAAGTTTAAATTATAGTATTCATCAATGAAATAATCTATATTATCCGAATGAGTAGAATGATAAAAACCTTCAAATTCTATATTAAACTTCTGTTTATTTTTATATAATTCTTTTTTAACTTGTTCAATTGTCAATATTTCTTTTGTCATATCTTTATTTTTAAAATGGTAATTTGTTTAATCCGTTTTGATATGTTAGTAAATACTTTATTATATCATTATTAATATTCTTTATATTGTCAAAGCCTTCAAACTCATTTTGTAAATCGTTCATTATTTCATAAGCATAATAATTTAATATTGAATTTACTATATATTCAGAATTAATATTTTCAGTAGGCAAATTTTCTCCAGTCATATCGTTGTATAATTCTGAAGCGTGTGCAATAACTTCAAAAGCATTAGAAAAAGAATTATTAATAAATTCATTACAACGACTATAATATATTATAGTATAAATTTCATCTGAAATAATATAATCAAAATTAGTTTGATTTTCATAATCTTCAAGAGTATCCACTATTGAATTAATTATGTGGTTTTTAAAGTGTGTAATATCCATTGTTTTGTTTTATTGGTTAATATTGTTTAAAATAAATTAGTTGTGTCAATGTTTGAAATTACAATTATTAACAAAGGTAATATAATAGTTGTAACTATTGCTAGACCTGTGTTGGTTGTTGTGTCGTTGTTTTTGATTGTGTTAATTAAGTTGCTCATAATTTTGTTTTTATTTGTTATTGTTTTACAATGTAAATATATAAAACTAATATAAATAAATCGAAATGTAAATGTTAAAATTTTGTTAAAATTATGTTAAAATTTTATGCACCTTTAATAATATGCGCGCGCGTGTATACAAAATTAATTTGACACTAACAAAATAAATTTGTGTTTTCTACTGGCTTAATTTGTTTTTATAATTGTGTAAGAATACAGATATTATTTAGAATGAATTTAAATAGCGAAGAGGGGGGGATAATGTTAAACGACCCCCATAATGTTAAACAGGAGGGGGATAATATTAAACAAGGCATAATATTAAACAGACCCCTTAATGTTAAACACCTTAATGTTAAACAAATTATCGGATAACATATTTTCCAGAATTGACTCCTTGAATTAAATATTGAAGTGAATATCTTATTGCATCTATAAAGTGATTGTACTTATCTATTGGCTTCTCTCCTTTATCGTGCCATACATAGTTGTTTAGCTCTCGTATAATACCACTAGAGTTTCTCTCTACTATAATCTCATAGTCTTGCATTAAAGCAATGCCAGATAGTATACTACCCTTCTTCTTAATAGTAGGTCTTATGTTTAGTCCTGTGTTTCTTAATTCATTTATAAGTCTAGGTTCTGCACTATCACATATTATTAAATCTGCTCCACATTCCTGTCTATTCCTAAATGCTATGTCAGAAGTAGATAAACCAGTTTTTCCGTATATTTCTTTAACATATACCTTTCTAACCTCTTTATCAATAGAAACCTTTACAAGTGTTGTCATATCCATAGAGAAACCAAAATCTTGACCATAACAGGTTAATTCTGTCTGTGCAAACTCTCCTACCTTCCAATTTCTTATAATTGTTCCTTCAGCTTTCTCCATCCAACCACCTAAGATAACATGCTCAAACTTAGAAGGGTTTCTTCTCTTCATCTCATACAACTGTGTTAAGAATGAGTCTGACAGATTGTCTTGATTATCTTCGTATGTAGTATGGATATAAGTAGCATCATCCTTTATACCATTAAAGCCACCTTTTATACTTTTATATAAAAAATATCTTTGATATATCCAATGCTCTTTTGTAGCAGGGTTTAATATTAAAATACATCTATTCTGTTTATTCTGTGAACGTATAGAAAAGTCTATCTTGTTAAACACATCTTCTTCCATAAGCTCTTCTGCTTCGTCTACAACAAACGTTGTAACGCCATTTAAGGACTTTAGAGCTGCTGTCTGGTTACCAGAGGATGTTCGTATACCTTTAAACATTATAGAGCTTCCTGTCTTAAGATTTATAATCTCATCTTTAGTTATCCTAAAATCTCCGTGTACATTCATCAGGTCTATCTTCTCAATAAACTCAGGAATAATAGAAGTGTTAGCTGATGTTAAAGTATATCTAGTAAACAATACTTTATGCCCTTCTTCATACGTTAGGTTAAGTAGAAACAAAGCTACTCCAAATGATTTACCTGAACCTCTACCACCAGTTACAATATAGTATCTGCTCTTAGATTGAAACAAAGGAATGTATTTACTATGTAGATTTATATTACTATTCATCGTCTGGAGTTACATCTATTGTATCTTCTATGTTTTGTATATCTTTATTGTTAAAGAAGTTTATTACAGGTACTTGTACTTTGTTAGACTTCTTAGCATCATTTATACTATCAGAGGGCTTACCATAAGCATACTCTAGTAGTAATTTCATGTGAGTAAAGTTATTCTTAGCTAAACTTGCTAGGTGTTTAAACGCTTCTTTCTCGCTACCAAATACATCTTTCATAGCTGAGGTAGCATAAGATGCTATCCTGTCTCTCTTAGCTTTATTCTGTCTAGCTGATGGTAATTTGTTTGTAGTAGATATAGGTTTAGGTGCAAGTCTCTTATTATGTTTCCTACCGTCTGTAGGTTTTATCTCTTGTGATTTATTCTTTTTTGCTCTAGCCATAATATGATAACGATTATTTAGTATTATGTTTTTTGTATAGCTTTAAGTATATATCTGTAATACCTTGATGTATAGTTGTTTTAGTATATACATCTTCAATAAATACTTTCTTTACTCCTTTCTCTATAACTATATTATAATCCTTGTTGTTTTTAGTTACAGGGTATATAACAAAGTCATTCTTAAAACACCACCTTAAAGCTTTCTGTCTTTCGTTTTCTAAATACATTAGTTAACATACTTATCCATTAAAACATACATATCACTATAACTATGCTTCTTATAACAAGACACACAAAAGCCTTTATCATTTACTTCTACCTCTACTTCTACTTCTTTAATTACTATTTCTTTAATAACTTCTTTATTACCTTGCCCTAATTTAAAACAACAATAACATAAACACGCTATCAATAAAATTAATTTAATTGCTTGTTTCTTATTCATCTTAGTGTGCTTTTAACATTTGTACCATAGCATTTATTCTAAGCTTCGCTACATCTATTTGTGACTCAGGTATTTGCTTTATTATATCTATAAGCTCTGCATCATCTTCTACTTGTGTTGATGAAAGTAAAGACTCATAATCTTCTTTAAGACTTATGTATTTCTCTTCAATCTGCTCTATAGGTTCAGGTGATTTAAGTCTTTTATATAATGTAGCATATTGCTTATCGTACTTCATTATTAAAGGGAAAACGTTTTTTATAGAATGTATTACTGTGGCGTGATTTAACCCTACTGTGTCTGCTATACTTTCTAAACTAAGCTCTGTATTCTCTCTACATAATTTAAAGTAAACTGCTCTAGTGTAAACATACTCTCTACTTCTTTTCTTTTTACTTAAATCTAATCCTGTTTTAGATTCAATTTCTTCTCTGATTTCTTTTGTTATTTCGTTATTCATTTTCTATAAATTTTATTCTATTTAATTGTTTGTATTGATTTAATTCTCTTGTTATACAGACTAGTGAATTGAATTTAGAATATTCTATTGCTTTCTTTATTCCAGCACACTCTAAATACATTTCTCTATCTTCATATTCTTTGAGCATCATTTCTATCTCACTATATAATGTTCCTTTCTCTATCTCATATAATGTAAGCATAAAGTAGTCATTAATAATTTCGTTAGACAGACCTTCGCTCATTCAGTTCTTAACTTAAGTAAATTGTAACATTGTATATATTTTAGTTTTGCTTTTTGTTTATATATTATTTTAAATAATTCATATACTTTCTTAGTAAATTGATAATGACTTGTGCAATCTTTTAGCAATTTCTCAGCATACTTCTTACCATACCCTTTACAGTAGTTTACATTGTCTATACTGTCTCCTATAATCATTTGCTCATAAAAGTTATATAAAGCTTCTAAAGGTTCTATATCATATACACACCTATGTTTGTAGTGATAGTTGTATATTAAAGCTGGTAGTTGTTTATAGTCTTTATCTATAGAAACTATAATAACATTATCTCTACCATCTTCTTCTGCTATATTCTTCCAATAATTAGCAACCAAGTCATCTGTCTCTAAACTATATTTACTTACACTATTATAACTTTCTGTTACATAATCATGAAGCTCTGTTAAAACACTAGGTATTCCTGAAGATTTTCTATTAGATTTATAGTTGGTATCTAATATCTTTCTAAAGTTACCTTTACTATTGTTAAAGGTTATTACTTCTGATATATCATATATTTCATTCAAATCGTATATTATGTTTGTAAAGGAATCATTATACTTTTCTATAGCTAAATTAATATCCTCTTCAACACCATAAGATGATGCCCATACTAAACTATCTGCATCAAATAATGCTACCATTCTCCTTCTATAGTTTTAACTGCTTCTATTTCTAAATCATCTATTACTCTCTGTTCGAGTATATCTATAATGTCGTCTCCTCCACATAGCACTTTATAACAATTAAAAGTACTATCAATATCTGGATACATATAACTACCATCTTGTCCTTTTTCAAATTCACCTACCACAACTAATACTATGTTGTCGTATTTTACTGTAACTTCTTTTTCCATTTTGTTTTTGTTTTATTGTTTATGTCTGCAATATAATATAAATATTTCAATTATCAAACATTAATTTACTTATATTCCAATTAAATCCTAATTTATTCAAAACATTAACCAAAGGCTCGTTATCAACTTTAGACCAATTACCCTTATAATAACAGCCATTAACAAAGCATTTAACTAAAGGAATGTCTCTAGTATCATCTAAGTAATTATGTGTTACATATAAAGCAATGCCTTTGTCTGTATGCCAACTATCACATATTCTTTCTAACAGAAGCCTTTGTCCTGTAGGAATAGAGTTACCAGCTCTTTTAACCTCCATTAATATTAAAGCCTTATTATCAAACTCTAATACAGCATCTATATCAGAAGGATGTATCTTACCGTTCTTTACACCTGTAAAGTCTAAACCTTGCTTTGTTTGATTACTATTTCTAATTAAGCTTTTCACCTTCTAATTCTTTTTGTAAGTTAGCTAAAGCTCTCCAAGCTACCTTAGCTGAGTGTCTAACACCATCTGAGTCTATCTTACCAGCTTCTACTAAATGTCTCGCTAAAGCGTCTAATTCATCTGTACTCTTGTTTCTATCCCAATGCAAAGGCTTATCAGGATGATGTTGTTGGTTTCCTATTAAAGATACCCTTGCAACTTCTGCTATAGCATCAGGAAAGTATTTAATCAGTCCTGTATATATAGGTATTCTTTTTCTCTCCTGACTATCTGTTGGTAGATTACCAACTAACTCTTGAAATTTCTTTATACTATCACTCATTCTTCTTCGTCTTTAAATAGTTCTTTTTCTAGTTTCTCTAATCTACTAGTCATACTTACATTAGATAAATACAACTGAGTCAATACTTTTTCCATTCTACCCATTCTCTGTGAGATAGTATGCTTTTTATCTTTTAACATATTATAATTGCATTAATTCATTAATTGCTGTATGTCCTCCTATAACTACTCCACAACCAATAGCTGGTTTCTTCCCAGCTTTAGCATAAGCAAAGGCATACTTCTCGTGGTCTATACCACAACCTACCTGAGTTCCAAATACTTTAAACTTTGCACCTACAGTCCATTCTGTGTAGCATTGTGTATGCAAGTGACCTTGTACAGTAGACATCATATCTGCTTTAGACTTTGTTCTAGCAGTCCCTCCTTCTCCATGTATATATTGAACATTATCAATAACAACTCTCTCTATAAAATTCCATTTAGGAGTGTTAAGTACTTCAGAATAATCTCTTACCCATCTACTAGGTATTCCTCCTGTTTGAGCTTTTCTTGCTATAATCCTATCGTGATTACCAATAGTTACATCTGCTTTAGGAAATGCTCTATACCATCTGCCTATTCTCTTTATAGCTAAATCAAGTTCATCTCCTCCACCCATACCATCTGCTGATGCTTCATGATATGATGAATAATGATTGTCTATAACATCCCCAATAAAAACAACTCTATTGCAATTGTATTTAGAATAAACATCTTTACAATGTTGAAGGTAAGAGTCTAAACAAAAAGGCTCGTGTAAATCTCCTATAACTAAGACTCTAGTTTCTTTCTTAGTTAAGTTCAAGAACGCTTTTAGTTTATTACCCTTTAATCTTGGTCTAAAATCTTTCATATTAATTATTATGATATTCGTTAAACAACAATTTTAACTCATGTATAACTGTTTTAACACAAGAAGAACAACTAGTTCTGCTTTGCTTCATATTATATACTCTATTATATATAGTAAACAATAATACTTGGTCTTGTGTAGTTACTACATTTCTTTCTTTACTAAACCAATGCTCTAATGTAAAGTACTCCTCTTCTGTTAAACATTCTACATTTCTTTGAGAGAAGAACCTTATCTTATTTAAAGCTTTTTTTCTTTCATCACATCCACAGTCTTCTCCAAAGACAGACTTAACAACTTTCTTTATTCCTGTAGCTTTTGTTATCTTCTCTACTACATCTCCTAAGCCTACACCATTATCAGAATCAAATGATGCTTTCCACTTCTTGTACTCTTTAGTTCTCTTGTCTAAATTCTCGTAATATTCTTTATTTCTCTCCATAGTATTATATTTTATCGTAATCTTTATTATAAAAGTCTTCTACATCCTCCTGAAACTTATCTTTTATTCTTTCCCTATAATGTCTTATAGAGTTATATAAGCTAGACCTACCTATACCTAATTCTTTTACTAACTTATCTAATGATAAATCTGTGGTAAAATATGCTATACATAAGTTCTTGTTATAAAAATCCCAACTATTTATTTCATCTAGTATCTTATTATATATTTTAGTAAACGCTTCTTGTTGTTCTAAATCAACTCCAGCATATATACTACTAGACTCATACATATCATTGGCTTCATCATTCTCTAATATTTTAAAGAACTTATATCTGCCTCTTGTCCTTTTATAATCAAAATACATTGACTTTAATGTTAAATATATATAAAACCTATTTGCTGATTCATTATTATACATTACATTTTTTCCTCCTTCAATAAGTCTATGAACTTTTAAGTACATCTCTTGTACTATATCTTCTGCTATGCTAGGATTACATCCTAAGTTAATTACCATCTTCACCCATAGCTTGTGACTTTTGGCTATCTTTTCTAAATCGCTCATCTATACATTTTATAAAAACTTCCACTCTTGGATTCTCTCCATCTAATTCTGTCGGCAAAATAATCTCTGTTTTTATGTTTTCATCATCATCATCTGTCCAGCAACCTAATTGTGTAATAGCATCCATCAAATACTTTGAGGTAACACTAATTACATTCATTTTATCTAAACGTCTTTTAGAGCCTTTATAGACCTTATAAGTAACTTCAACAGGTGTTTGTATGGTAAGTCCCTCAATCTGTTCTCTAACAGCGTTTAAATATGCCTTTTTAGCTTGATTGTTTATTATATGATGTAGGTTTCGGTAAGTATTAAGATTTATTGCTATTCTCTTATCCTTACTTTTAACTCTTGGTAAATAAACAGCTAAAGGGCAAATTAGTTTAATCATATAATCTCGTTATCTATTTGTTGTATTAGGTAACGCAAATCTTCTTTACTAAACTTTCCTTCAATACTTTCTTTGTATGTAGATAGTTTTAAGTTATAGTACTCTGATTGTTCTTCTAATCTTTTAATTTTTACATCTATATTCATATTATAATTTTTTATATTTAATACCGATTCCTTCTAAATGGTCGTATACATTACCAACTACTTCTGGTAATCCTACATCATTTACTTTAAAGCTAAACGTCTCAAAAGAATACCCTCTGCTTCGTTTGCATTTTACAGTTACTTGTTCTGTGTGAACAGTATTTAATTCTAACTCTATCTGACTTTCGCATTTTTTCTCTAATAAAGAACCAAGATGACCTGTTGGCTTAGAACTTCCAAAGTTACTATGTATAACTGTAATTATATGACAATCAAACTTAGCACTCCATTCCATAATCTTTTGCACCACTTTATTACTTTCCTCTAGGTTGTTTACATCAGATACTAAATCAGCAATACCATCTATAACCACTAAACCTACTTTACCTTTTTCAATCTTATATTTTAAATAGTATTCTATAAAACCTAACCTAGTTTTATAACCTACTGTTCTTAAACCAAAGGTATGGTAGCAACCAACATCTTTACCATCATTCATATCTAAGACACGCTTAAATACTCTTTGTGAATGCCACTTACCTTGTTCTGTATCAAAATGTATTAAACATCTATCTTCTTTATGACCTTGTATATCTCCTCCAAATCTATTTTTACCTGATAAGTAAACAGATGCTAGTAGGCTAATAAAGAATGTTTTCTTTGTCTTTGGAGGAGCTTGTACAAAACTAAAGTTACCATAAGTACCTATAGGTATAGGATACGTTTTAAGCCCTGTTTTAGTATTTATAGTATGTTCCCCTAAAGATAATGCAACAGGTGGATAAGATATAATCTCTGTAGTATCTACAAAGCAATCTTTTTCTATCTGCTCCATCAACATATTATTAATTGTTTCTTGTTCTGTCATTGTTTGTTTTTGTTTATAATAAAAAAGAGAGGGCTTTTACACCCTCCCCAAATATTAAAATGGTAAGTCGTCACTCGCTGATACAACTTCTTTTTGAGCTTTTTTAGGCTCATCATCCCTCACTACAGCAGTACATTTTCCGTCTGTCCATACTACCTTACCATTTCCTATGTAGTTTCTGGTCTTTTTAGCATCTCTCTCTTCTTTCGTTTGAGAGTCGTAAGCTGACACATTGCTTCCATAGTCGTTAGTTTCATCGTTAACACTTACTGTAAAATTATAGTAAGTTCCTTTTTTACCTTTTACGAATTTCTCCTTAGGTAAGTTTTCTAAGTTTACACTTAAATTGATAATTGCACTCATAATATATATATATTTATTTAATTAATAATTCTTTAGTTTCCTTAGCTAATTTGTATTTAGCTTCTATTTGTTCTACACTTCCTCCACCTTTAATAAAGTCTTTAGCTTTGTTAAACTCTGGAGTGTTAACATTTAGCCATTTCTTGTCTTTACCATGTGTGTTAGTAGCATCTGCATCTTTAGTATCGTCAATAAGTAGTAAACCATTTAAAGCATACTTTCTTGCATAAGAACTTGACGAACCAAATGATTGTGCTATATCCATACCTTTTCTGTTAGGGTCAATACCTGCTTGTGCAGTTACCTCTATCTTTCCCTCTCCATCAAAGAATACAGCTCTAGCTTCCACATAAGGAATACCTGCTACTTCTTTAATAGTGTCTGTTACCATAATAGATACATCTTCAGCTACAAGGTGTGGCTTTACTGCTTCTAAAATGTCTTCACAACTTCTGTAGTTATACTTACCGAAGTTATTTCTTTGATTCTTTGGTGCTTTCAATTTTGATTGAATAGCAATTAATTTTTGTGTTATCATATTGTTTTTATTTATTAATTGTTGCAATATAGTAATTTATATTTAATTATACAAATTATATAAAGATTTTCTTATTTGTTTCATATCTCATCTTAGATAAAGCTAATTCTAACTCTCTGTTTTCTATATGCATGGAGTTTGCATAAAAGTATATTTCGTTCAATGCTTTAATATACTTATCAGATTCTTTAGGTTTGCTTTTACTAAACTCTAATAGAAACTCTCCTAACATATTAAAGTTATTATAGAAATTAATCTCTTGCATTGTCCTTAAGTATTTCTTGTTGAACAATCCTTTTATAATCTTCTGGACAATCTTTGTCACATAACTCAAATATAAAAGTTGTTAATCTTGTTACTTCTTGTTCTAATTCTTTGTTCTTATTCATTAACACACTATTACTTTGTGTTAACCAATCTACTAAACTATTTATTGTACTCATAATTATCTGTTTGCTCTTTCTTTGTTAAATACTAATTCATTTTGTCTGTGTGTTTTAAATCCTGTTATTGGATTGTACTTGTAATCCCAATATTTAAAGGGAATTAATCTTTTCTTTTGTTTTTCCATAAGTTATATTTTTAATTGTTAATATTGCAAATATATATATAAATATTTAATAAACAAAAAAAAGAGGCAGAATAAAATTCCACCTCTCTAAAAACAAAAAAACAAAACAAGGGTCTACCAAAGATATAGACCTCTTTCTTTTAAGTCGTCAGTATCAAAATAAACTTCATCATGTGATACAGCTATTCTAGTGACTCCTTCTAATATTAATAATCTTACTAAATCCATTCTTTTCTTAGGATTTAATATTCTAAGCTTTATAGCTCTTCCTACTCTATGTGAGTTGTTAGTCGCTAATAATAATTTATTTCCATATGCAGGAGAGACATAACCTAATAGTATTTCAAAGTTTCTTCTAGTCTTCTTAACTATCTTATCTAGTATGTATACTGGTTGTCTTTCCATAAACTTATATCCACTACCTGTTTCATCAGGAGAATCAAATAAACTCCATTGTAAATAATCTAAACCTTCTATGTCTAAATTGTTATCCACAATCAAATATAAGAATATATAACGTTACTTTAAAATAAAGATATTAATAATTGTTAATAAAATAGATTGACTTTCTAATTTATTTTATATAACTTCGTCAATATAATGAAGTATATAAGTTTTTTATGTTTGTGATGGAATCTAAAAATGGAATCACAAATCACAATATTTTATAAGTTACTATAAATACAGGATAAGTGTGTTCTATTACTTGATAGACTTAAATTTTTCTACACCTCGAGAACCGAAGTATGCTACATAAGTAGTTATTAAAAGAGATTTAAGTAAATCTACCCAACCAGTATTCACTTCGAAGTTAATGTTAAAGCTATCTAATAATATTAAACATACCATAGAAACAGTTAAAAATATAAGTGTCATAGGTCTCGTGTTTTTACTTAACCAACTATCACTTGTCATATCGCTATTCCAACGCTTAGATATCTCTTGCATCTCTACCATATCTATTTCAAGCAGTTTTAAAGCCTTTTCTTTATCTTCTGGTGGTAATGACTCGTCTTTGTCTATAAGCCCTTTAACAAGCCCTAAAACACCATTATCAGGCAATGCATCTCCAATAGTGTTTACTATGCCTGAACCATTGTTAAGTAAGAACTGACCTACTTTTGTATCTTTAAATTTCTTCTTCATATCCCCATTTAAAGTGAATACAAATAAATATTAAATAAATATTTAACTCTTCGTTGTCTTCTTCGTCTAATGCTGGGTAATATTCCCACCCAAATAATAAACCTCTATCTACTGTAAAACTAAATCCTAATAACATATTATAATTTTTTTTGATAATCCCATCTTGCTCTTGTTCCTCTTATATCATAGTGA
>Ga0213865_10000529_pt1 | contig 25847 bp, 23 predicted proteins | sample PICome_6_FD_160100 | JGI IMG/M metagenome (GOLD analysis project Ga0213865, IMG submission 160100) | Coastal seawater microbial communities near Pivers Island, North Carolina, United States - PICO282 | ecosystem: Environmental > Aquatic > Marine > Coastal | place: USA: North Carolina...
TGAAGAAGACGATGTAACGAAAGAAGAAATTTCTACTGAATTAGACGAAGCTAAAAAAGAAGAAAAGGAAGAAGTAAAAGAAGCTGAAGAAGTAGAAGAAGCTAAAAAAGAAGAGATTGACGAAGAAGTTAGTCTTGACGAATTACTTGCAGAACTTAATGAAGACGAAGAGGTAACAGAATCTAAAGAAATCGAAGAAGCGAAAGAAGAAATCGACGAAGCTAAGGAAGAAATTGACGAAGCTAAAGAAGAAATCGACGAAGCTAAAGATGACAAAGAAGAAGTTAAAGAATCAGAAGAAATTGAAGAATCTGAAGAAATTGAAGAATCAGAAGAAGTAACCGAAGCCGAAGAGGACGAAGCCGAAGAGGACGAAGCCGAAGAAGGTGAAGGTGAAATGGAAGAGGAAGAAATTGATTTAGAAGATATGTCTGAAGATGACCTTAAAGGCTTTATTGAAGATGTAATTAAGGACATGGTAGAAGCTGGTGAATTAGAAGCTGGAGAAGAAATGGAAATGGATGGCGAAGAGTCAGAAATGGATATGGATATCGAAGTTGAAGATGAAGCAGAAATGCCAATGATGGAAGACAAAGAAGAGTTAGATGAAATGGACGAAGTAAGTTGGAATGAAAAAAACAATCCAACTAGAGGCGCTGCTGGAGAAAGAGATCCTAAAAAAGTAGGTAAAACTACATCAGCATATGCTGTAAGTCTAGAAGAAGTAATGGTTGAAGTTAATGAATTAAAACAAGAACTTCAAGAAGTTAATTTATTAAATGCTAAATTACTTTACACTAACAAAATCTTTAAATCTAAAAATTTGTCTGAAGACAAAAAAGTTAAAGTGTTGAAAGCTTTTGATAAAGCTTCAACTGTAAAAGAAGCAAAAGTTATTTTTGAAACATTAAACGAAGGTATTTCATCTAAGATGACTAAACCATCAATTAATGAAGTAAAAGGTAGTGCTTCTAAAGCTGCAGGAATAGCTCCTAAAGCAAAACAGCCAATAGTTGAAAACGCTGCATTTGCACGTATGCAACAATTAGCTGGAATTATAAAAAATAATTAATTTTAACCCTATTAAAACTTAAACAATGAGTTTACAAACTTTATTAGAAAGTGCAAACCCATATCACTCAGTACAGAGCGACGCTGCTCGATTAGCTGAAAAGTGGGAAAAAACAGGTTTGTTAGAAGGTTTAAAAGGTAGTACCAAAAGTAATATGGGTATGATCCTTGAAAATCAAGCTAAACAACTTGTAGTAGAAAGTTCTCAAACAGGTGGAGGAGTTGCCGGTGGTACCTTTACTCCAGGTGTTGGTGAACAATGGGCAGGTGTTGCTCTTCCGTTAGTACGTAAAGTATTCGGACAGATCGCTGCTCAAGACTTCGTATCAGTACAACCAATGAATTTACCTTCAGGTCTAGTATTTTTCCTAGACTTCCAGTATGGAACACATAAATCTCCATTCTTGACAGGTTCTTCAATGTACGGTGACGTTTCAGGATTCGCTTCAAACGGAACTGAAGGTGGTCTTTACGGAGCTGGAAGATTTGGATATTCTGTTAATGACAAAGAAGCTACGGCTGTAACACACACATCTGCATCTGCAGAATGGAGTGATCTTAACTTTGATTCAGATTTCTCATCTTCAACAGTAGTTCCTTCAGATTATTTAATCTTTAGTGTAACACAATCTTCATTACCTAACCTTGATTTAGAAGGTGTAAGATCATTCTCTTTAAAATCTGGTTCAGCTGTAGTAAACGTTGCTGCATTTACAAAAGTAGATGGAAGTGATGTTAAATTTGCAGTTAAACAAGCAGATATCACTGATGGTGGTGATGTAGATGTAGTATACCAATTAGCACCAGTTGATAATGCAAGAGGTGACTTTGAAGATGGTAATACTGCATTAAACAGTGGTAACAGTGCAATTTCTATCCCAGAAATTAATGTAGAGATGAAATCATCTGCTATTGTAGCTAAAACACGTAAGCTAAAAGCTGTATGGACTCCTGAGTTCGCACAAGACTTAAATGCTTATCACGCTTTAGATGCTGAAGCTGAATTAACTTCAATCCTAAGTGAGTACATTTCATTAGAAATTGACTTAGAAATTATGGATATGTTAATCGAGAACGCTTCTGCTGGTACTGAAGTATGGTCAGCTAAAAATGACAGAGGATACACAGATATCTCAGGAAATGGAGCTCACGTAAACCTAGGATTCTACAATTCTCAAGGCCAGTGGTTCCAAACTTTAGGAACTAAAATCCAAAAATTAAGTAACGTTATCCACCAAAGAACATTACGTGGTGGTGCTAACTTTATGGTATTATCTCCTAAAGTATCTACAATTATCGAATCAATCCCAGGATTTGCTGGTGATGTTGATGGTGATGTAGAAAAATCTACTTATGCATTCGGTGTACAAAAGATCGGAGCAATGGGTGGTGGAAAAATTAAGGTATACAAAAACCCTTATATGACTGAAAACCAAATCTTATTAGGATTTAGAGGTAGCCAGTTCTTAGAAAGTGGTGCTGTATTTGCTCCTTATATCCCATTAATCATGACTCCTCTAGTATACGATCCAGATACATTTACTCCACGTAAAGGTCTCTTGACTAGATATGCTAAGAAGATGGTACGTCCTGAATTCTACGGATTAATCAAAGTAGAAAGTTTAAATCTTATTTAGTAGATATTTAAACATTTCTTAATAAATTAAAACCCGGCCTTGTGCCGGGTTTTTTTATTTATTTCATATTTATAACTAACAAGTACGTTATGAGTATACTATTTATCTCATTATATTTTTATATTAAACTATATCCGTTTATTAACGTATTTTTATTGTTTTCCCTAATTATTTGTATAACCCCTAAATTAAGAAGTCTATGGCATCAAAACCACATACTGACGACGTTTATCGTCCGAAGAGAATTCCAAAAAACCCAATTAAGTTCAAACTCCAACTTAATGCCGAACAAAAAGAAGCGAAAGCAGTTATACTTGAAAATACAATTACCCTATTATCTGGTGGGGCTGGAAGTGGAAAAACACTTTTAGCATGTAATGTAGCATTAGATGGTCTTTTAAGAAGACAATATGATAAAATAATTATTACACGTCCTACAGTATCAAAAGAAGAAATAGGATTTCTACCTGGAGATTTAAGAGAAAAAATGGATCCATGGGTTCAACCTATTTACCAAAATTTTTTTGCCTTATATGATAAGGTTAAAGTAGAAAAACTTATTGAAGATGGTAAAATAGAAATTGTACCCGTATCATTTATGAGAGGTAGAACATTTTTAGAATCAATGATAATTGTAGATGAAGCACAAAATGTTACCCATGAACAAATGGAAATGATTACATCACGTATTGGTTTAAGAAGTAAAATGATGATATGTGGAGACCAACACCAAACAGATTTAAAGAAAAAATCTGAATCAGGTTTTAAATTTTTATACACAGCTGCTAGAAAAATTAAAAATTTAGAAGCAATTACATTACATAGTAACCATAGAGATTCTATTGTAGAAGATTTAATTCAATATTACCAAGAAGCAATTGAAAGAGGTATATCAATAACTACATCAGGTTCCTATATTTATAATAATAAAAATTAACTTAATATTTATAACAAAAATATATTATGAATGTACCAATTTATGATGGTAACCCACAGTTTATAGCTGGAACAGATGGCCTTACCCCTTTTGGGTTTTATGATAATGAAGTTGGATTCTCATCAGATGCTATTAAAGTAGCAAAATTTTGTGCCTCAAGGTTAGGTTATCCGTTAGTAGATATTGAATTACAATCAGGATCATTTTTTGCTGCTTTTGAAGAAGCTGTAACTACATATGGTAATGAATTATCCGCTTATAAAATTAGAGATAATCAATTAGACCTAGAGGGATATGCCCATACTAGTTCTTTAAATAGTACAATAGTTACCCCAACATTTGAACCCATAATAAAATTAACAGAACAATATGGTGCTGAAGCAGGTACAGGAGGAAATTTAACATACTATACAGGTTCAATTGCTATGACCGCAAGCCAACAGGATTATGATTTAGCTCAATGGGCTGTAGATCAAGGTATAACTAGCAGTATTGAAATTAAAAAAGTATTTTACCAACCCTCCCCTGCTATTACAAGGTATTATGATCCTTATGTAGGAACTGGATTTGGTACTCAAAATATGTTTGATAGTTTTGGATTTGGTGGTATGAGTCCTGCTATTAATTTTTTAATGATGCCCTTAAATTTCGATCTGCAAGCAATCCAAGCAATTGAAATAAATGACCAAGTTAGAAGATCAAATTATAGTTTTGAATTAAGAAATAATCAATTAAAAATATTCCCAATTCCAACTACTGGAAGTGGTAATTATTGGTTTGAATATATTATAAGAGAAGATAGAATTAATAGTGCTATACATGATACTAGTGGAACAATATCTAATGTATCAAATACACCCTATACTAACCCCAGTTATGAAAGCATAAATGCCGTAGGTAGGCAATGGATTTTTGAATATACCTTAGCAATATCAAAAGAAATGTTAGGGTATGTAAGAGGAAAATATAGTAATATCCCAATCCCAAATTCTGAAATAACACTAAACCAATCTGATCTAATATCAGCAGCAACAACTGAAAAAGCAGCTTTAATAGAAAGACTAAGAACTTATTTTGATGAAACTTCTCGTAAATCATTATTAGAAAGAAGAGCACAAGAAACAGAATTTAAACAAACGGAACTACAACAAGTACCGTATACAATTTATGTAGGATAATATGGCAATGTTTGGTCGCTTACGTGATGTAAGCTTAATAAGAGGATTAAATAGAGAGTTATTACATGATATTATAACTCAACAAGCAGCTATCTATAAATTTAAACTAGAAGAAACTGGTGTAAATATTTATGGTGAAGCTGCTGGAGAAAAATATTATGATGGTCCTTTTTTGTTTAATTGTTTAATTAATAGAGAAGACCAACAATATACTGAAACAGATGAAGGAGTAGGATTTGGACAAGGAATTGAATTTGCTTTTTTTAGAGATGATTTAGTAGATGCTAATGTGGTACCTGAAGTAGGAGATATTATACTATACCAAAAAAATTATTATGGTGTAGATTCTACAATCTCTAACCAATATTTTGTAGGTAAAAACCCATCATATCCTAATAACAACTCAGATGGATCCTTAAATCCTTTAAACCCAGGATTAGAAAATTTTGGTACTAATTTATCAATTATAATTAAAACCCATAAAATACCAAATGATAAAGTAGCAATTTCACCATATAAAGAAAGATTTTAATGCCTAACTTTAAACCATATCCAAAAAAACAACAAGAAATTAGTAAAGGATTGCAAACTGCATTTGATACTAAAATAGGAAATCCTAATAAAGAAGTTAATCCTAGTAAATCTCAAACAGGAATTGAATTTAATAGATCAACTAAAATTAGTCAAAAAGGAGATACATCAAAAACATATTCTGTTGGGATTAAAGACATTGATGAAGCTGTTTTTTATTATTTTAATAATGTAATAAAACCATTTGTATTTCAAAATGGAGAAAGAAGATCAGTACCTATAATATATGGTAATCCTGAAAGATGGAAATCATACCAAAGAGATGGTTATTATAGAGATAAAGGAGGATCAGTAATGTTACCCATTATAGTAATTAAAAGAGATACTATTGCAAAAGATAGGAGCACATACAATAAATTAGATTCTAATTCTCCTAATTTATATGGTACATTTCAAAAGGGCTTTAACCCAAAAAATACATATAATAATTTTAATTTATTAAATAATAGAATTCCTACTACACAATTTAATACTGTAGTAGTCCCTGATTATTTAGATATTACTTATAGTTGTATTGTTCAAACTTATTACATGGAACAACTAAATAAAATAATTGAATCTGTAGAATATGCCTCGGATTCCTATTGGGGTAATCCTGAAAGGTTTAAATTTAATGCCCGAGTAAATTCTTTTTCTACAGCAGCTGAAGTAACAGCGGGACAAGACAGATTAGTTAAAAGTAACTTTGATATTAATTTAAGGGGTTATATCGTTCCCGATGTAATGCAAAAAGATTTAAATGCAATTAAAAAATTAAATTCTAAATCAAAAATTACAATTACAACAGAAACAACTGGAAACATTAATGATATTCCGTGATAATTTAAATTAAGGTTTTTATATTATAGTTCAATGAAAGTTTTATTTATTACACCACATTTAAGTACAGGAGGAATGCCTGCGTTTTTATTAAAACGTATTCAAGCATTACAACAATACACAGATTTTGAAATTTATGTTGTTGAGTGGAAATTTTTAAGCCCTCATTTTATAGTACAAAGAGATAAAATTCAAAAACTAGTAGGAGAAAATTTTATTTCATGTTTTGGAGATGAAGAAATCCAAAATAATATTGTTGATTATTGTTACGAAAAAGAAATTGATATAATCCATATAGAAGAAATCCCTGAAGGATTTGGAGGGGGAAATAATTTTCACCCCGATTTACAAAAAGAATTATATAAAAAATCCCACCCCTGGAAAATAGTAGAATCTGCTCATGGAATGTGGTTCAACCCAAATGAGAATAAAATCCATGAACCTGATGGATATGCTTTAGTTACTAATTATCATATTAAAGAAACCTTTAAAAACAGACCTGCATTAAAATCATTAATACCTTTCCCAATAGATACATCAATTCAATCTACCCAAACCCGAGATGAAATATTAAATGAAATGGGATATTTACTTAAGGGTGAATTTCATATAATAAATGTGGGGTTATGGACTCCTGGGAAAAATCAAGGATATGCTATAGAAATAGCTAGAGCTTTATATGAAAAATATGGTTTTACTTATATATTTCATTTTATTGGAAACCAGGCTGGAAATTTTGCGGATTATTGGACACCTTTAATAGAAAATTTACCCCCTAATGTTAGAATTTGGGGTGAAAGGAAAGATACTGAAAAGTTTTTTAAAATGGCTGATTTAATGTTATTTACATCTACATGGGAATGTAATCCTATAGTACTAAAAGAAGCCATTTCTAATAATATTAAAATAATGGCTAATAATTTAGACCATTATGGTAAAGAATATATTCCTTTTATTAATAATTTAACAGGTAATGTTTTTGAAGATAAAAATAAATTAATAGAAATAATTCATTCCCCTATTAAATATACTAAACATGATATAAAAAATAATGTGCAAAAATTTGCTAAAAATCATGTAAATTTTTATAATTCTTTATTAAATGGAAAATAATATCCTAATATCATTTAATCAGGGACCTAAAGTAGAAATTCAAGGAAATATTGATAAAGAATATAAAATTGAATTTATTAATGAAAATACAGGTAAAGTAGAATATTTTAACACTATAAAAACTAACCATTGGACTAAATGTAATAAAAGATGGTATATACCTTGGACTATAAAAATAAATGGGAAAATACACCATACTTGGAATATAAAAAATAAAAACATATTAATTTCTATAGAATCAAAATCAATTGGAGATACCTTAGCTTGGGTTCCTCAAGTAGCTAGATTTGCTGATTACTATAAATGTAAAGTAACTTTATCTACTTTTCATAATCATTGGTTTATAAATAAAAAAGAATATAAAAATATTAAATTTATAAACCCAGGTCAATCAGTAGATTGTTATGCTTCATATCAAATAGGGTGGTATATAACAGATAATAAATGGGATGAAGGATCATATCACCCCACTAAACCTAATACTATTCCTTTAATTCAAACTGCTAGTGATATTTTAGATATTCCTTTTAAAGAAATAAATTATGGTATAAACTATAAAATTAAACCTAGACCTTTTAAAGAAAAATATATTTGTATAGGACCCCGTTCAACAGCAGGCTTAAAAGAATGGCCTTATAATTATTGGGAAACTTTGGCTGGCATGTTAAATAATATAGGATATAAAGTAGTAAGTATTTCAAAAGAAGGATTTGAAAAGCAAAATATTATTAATAAGGCGGATATGAAATGGGAAGATTCTATTAATTATCTCCACCATGCCGATTTATTTATTGGGTTAGGCTCTGGGTTATCATGGGTAAACTGGTGTTTAGGAAAATATACTATTATGATAAATAATTTTAATCCTTATGGACTTGATTTTACCCAAAATATAACTCAAATTCAAAACCACTCAGTATGCAACGGTTGTTGGGCGGATACTAGATTTCAATTTGATAAGGGTAATTGGAATTGGTGTCCCCAACATCAAGGAACTTTATCTGAACATATTTGTCATAAAGCTATTTCCCCAGAACAGGTATATAAAAAAATAGAATACATCTTAAGGCATAAACTTAACTAAAAAACTTAATTTAAATTTATTTATATATATTTATAATAAAATAAAAATATGAATAAGTTATCACAAGAAGAGTTACAAGACATTAAATTAAACCAACAAAGGTCTAATGAAATTATTTTTGCCTTAGGCGAAATAGCATTACAAAAAGAAGGTTTGATAGAACAATATAAAAATGTTATATCAGAACAAAATGAATTGGGTAAATCCCTTACAGAAAAATATGGAGATGGGAAAATTGATTTAAATACTGGAGAATTGCTCCCTATTGAAGAAGAAAAATCAGATACTCCTATTACCCCTTAGTTTTTTGAAGATTTTTTTAATATTTATAAATAAATACAATAAATAAACATATAAAATGGCAGAAACATTAATTTCACCTGGTGTATTAGTTCGAGAAAACGATCAATCTTTTATCCAAGGTCAACCCGTAGAAGCAGGAGCTGCTATCGTAGGACCTGCTGCTAGAGGCCCGGTAGGTATTCCTACTTTAGTAACCTCATTTAGTGAATATCTAGCAACTTTTGGTGGAACCGTAACTAGCGGGTCTTCAGAATATACTTATTTAACATCTATTTCAGCAAATAATTATTTTTCTCAAGGAGGAAAATCTTTGATAGTAACTAGAGTAGTATCTGGGTCTTTTGAATCAGCTACTTCTGATAAATTATACAATGCTGCTGAAAGTGGAGTACTAGATACAGGAGCTTCTTTAACAATTGCTGCCCCTTCACCCATAAGTGGAACATTAGGTAGTTATTCTGTAACTGCAACTGGTTCTTTAAGTGGAACAGGAGCTACATTAGATATTGTAGTTAGTACAGCTAGTGGAAAATTAGATAGTAATCTTAACTTTACTCAATCAATCTCCTCATCTACAAGTGATGCTGTAAATAATAGTTATCCTGCCGCTATTTTTAGTACAGATGGTAGTGGTACAGGAGCGGTATTTACTGTTACAATTGATGGTAATGTCCCAACAGCTATTACAGCGACAGCTACAGGTAGTGGATATGTAGATGGAGAAAAATTAACATTCTCAACTGCTACTATTGGTGGTAGTTCAGATATTGTAGTTCAACTAACTAGTTCAGCTGGTGATATAGTTTCAGATGTTGAATCTGCAACAATTACTGGAGGTGGAAGTGATTATGCAATAAGTGAAGTATTAACTGTAAACAAAGCTCAAATTGGTAACACTAATGTAGATTTAACTTTTAGTGCTTTAGGAGCTTCAGATGTAATTAATGGTATTCCTTTCCAATTAGAAACTTTATCTGAAGGAGAAATAATGAACAATTCAGGTTCAGAAGTAGGAAATGGTGCTTTAGTTAGTGGATCTGCGGATAACATAAGATGGGAAATTGCAACCCAAAATACTAGTTCAGGAACATTTAGTTTATTAGTACGTAGAGGAAATGATACTAATAGAAGCAAATCAATTTTAGAAACTTGGAATAATTTATCATTAGATCCAAAATCAGGAAACTACATTGAAAAAGTAATTGGTAATACAAGCTACACAATTGTAGAAGATGGAGCTGATTCATATGTACGTTCTCAAGGTGAATATAATAATAAGAGTAAATATGTAAGAGTTTCTGCAGTAAACTATAAAACCCCAGATTATTTTGATAATAATGGGTCGGCAAAATCAGAATTTACAGCAAGTTTACCAGTAGTTTCATCTGGATCCTTTAACGGTGCTTCAGGACAATTATTTGGAGCAGGAGCTAAATTTTACGGTGATATTAATAGTAATGTTCAAGGTTTATCTCAATCTGATTATACTGCTTCTATTAATTTATTAGGTAATAAAGATGATTATAAATTTAATTTATTAACAGCCCCAGGATTAAATAATTCTGATCATGGTACAGCTACTTCATTATTAGTAACAACTGCTGAAGCTCGCCAAGATTGTATTGCTGTTATAGATTTAGATGGATATGGAACAAATATTGCTAATATAATTGGTGGAGCTAGTGGATTTGATAGTTCATATGCTGCTACATACTGGCCATGGTTACAAACTGTTGACCCAAATACTTCACAAACAGTATGGGTACCAGCCTCAGCTATGATTCCTGGTGTATATGCTTTTACAGATGCTTCAAGTGATGCATGGTTTGCACCTGCAGGTTTAACAAGAGGTGCTCTTGGAAATGTAACTAAAGCAGAAAGAAAATTAACTACTTCAAATAGAGATTCATTATACGAAGCTAACGTTAACCCAATTGCTACATTCCCAGGAAGCGGAGTTGTAGTATTTGGACAAAAAACACTACAAAAACGAGCTAGCGCATTAGATCGTGTAAATGTACGTAGATTATTAATTGCTTTAAAAAGCTTTATATCTCAGGTATCTGATAATTTAGTATTTGAACAAAATACAATTGCTACAAGAAATATATTCTTAGCACAAGTTAACCCATACTTAGAATCAGTACAACAAAGACAGGGATTATATGCATTTAAAGTAGTAATGGATGATACTAATAACACTCCAGATGTAATTGATAGAAATCAATTAGTAGGTCAAATTTATATTCAACCAACTAGAACAGCAGAATTTATTATGCTAGATTTCAATGTATTACCAACAGGAGCAGTATTTCCTGAATAAAAACTAAAAATTAGAATATTTATAATAAAATAAAAACATAAAATGGCAGTATTAGATCCTAACGAAATATTTTACACGGCATTTGAGCCAAAACAAAAGAATAGATTTATTCTTTACGTTGATGGATTCCCATCTTACATCATGAAAGGTGTAGGAGCCGTATCTGTAAGCCAAGGTTCAGTACCTTTAAATCATATTAACGTACAACGTTATGTTAAAGGGAAAACAACTTGGGGTACAATTGAATTTACATTATTCGATCCTATTACTCCTTCTGGTGCTCAAGCAGTAATGGAATGGGTACGTTTACACCACGAATCAGTAACTGGTCGTGATGGTTATAGTGATTTCTATAAGAAAGACTTAACTGTAAATGTATTAGGACCTGTAGGTGATATCGTATCAGAATGGATAATCAAAGGAGCAATGATTACAGAAGCTTCATTTGGAGATTTCAATTGGGATACTGAGAATGCTGCTCAAGAACTTACAATGACAGTTCAACCAGATTACTGTGTATTGAATTTCTAAAAATTTACCCAACCCTCATACCTCAAAAAATTGCTTGGCTTCGGTCAAGCTTTTTTTTATATTGAACGTCAATACTAAAAGGAATAGTTCTTTGACATTTAAAAATAATAAGATATGGAAAATTTAGAATTTGTTTTAGGTGTCCTATCCACAGTAGGTATATTCTTAGTAGGGTATGCTTCGATAGGAGTGTTTAAGGTGAAAACCAAAGTTAGAGATGTTAACCAATCTGTAGATAATGCTTATTTAGCTATAGATGAAATCGGTAAAGATTTTAATAATGAAATTAAAGATTTACGATTAGATTACCAAAATCAAATTGATGATATTTATAGACAAATTGATTCAAGATTTGATAAGTTTGAAAATAGAATAAATAAATAATTAATAACCCGTTTTAAGAACTTTCCTTTTTAGTATTTATTAATGATAAAAATGTTTTAATTAAAATAAAGATTATATGAGTGAATTTAAATTCCCAACTGAAGAAATTGAATTACCATCTAAAGGATTAATCTATCCTGAAGATAATCCCTTATCTAGTGGTAAAGTAGAAATTAAGTATATGACTGCTAAAGAAGAGGATATTTTAACTAACCAAGCCTATATTCAAAAAGGTATTGTATTAGATAAATTACTAGAATCAGTAATAATATCTAAAATTAATATTGATGATTTAATTGTAGGTGATAAAAATGCACTTTTAATTGCTACTCGTATTTTAGGGTATGGAGGTAATTACGAAGTTACTATAAAAGATAATAATGAAGTTATTGATCTTACACAATTAGAAAATAAACCATTTGATGAAACTTCCTTTACAAAAGGAGTAAATGAGTTTTCTTTTACATTACCTAGTAGTAGTACTGTTGTTACATATAAACTTTTAACAGGTAAAGATGAGAAAGCAATAGAAAGAGAATTAGCTGGTCTAAAAAAGATTAATAAAAATGCATCACCTGAACTTTCAACAAGATTAAAACATATTATCACTTCAGTTGATGGTGATACAGAAAAAAAATCAATAAGAGAATTTATTGATGGTTATTTATTAGCTCGAGATTCTAGAGCATTAAGAGAGCATGTTAGAGATACACAACCAGATGTAGATCTTAATGTAATTCTAGATTCAGGAGAGGAGGTAAGGGTGCCCATTGGGCTTAACTTTTTTTGGCCTGACGCCTGATTTAGCTCCTCAAATTAGAGTAAACGTATTTAAACAAATTCATGAAATTTTATTTCATGGTAAGGGTGGATACGATTACAATACTATATATAATATGCCTTTATGGTTGCGTAAATTTACATTTAACGAAATAAGAATGTTTTATGAAAAGGAAGAAGCAGCATATAAAAACCAACAAGAACCAGGTAAAACCTCACTAATAGATGCAGATGGCAAAGTAAATGTCCAGCAATTTAAAAACGCATCTAAAGATTATAAAGGGAAGAGCAGCTACAAATAGTTGCTCTTTTCAATATTTATAACAAAATATCTTTATGTCATCCGAACAGGAATTAAATAGAGCGGAAGAAATCCTTAAAAAACAGGAAGCAATAAACGAAGCAAAAAGAAAGCAAAGAGAAATTGATGCTGATATTCTTGGTTTTTCTTCTGGTTTAGTTGATTCTATTAAAGAAATCCAAGGTATTTCTACAAAAAGATCTACATTTGATTCAAGTATTCTTAAAATTAATAAGGATATTAATAAAGAAATTTTAGGACAAAAATCAGGATTATCTGATATTTCTACTGTTCAAAAACAAATTGCTAAAAATGATAGTTTAATTGAAAAGTCTAGAAAGACCCAACAAGCAATCACAAATTCTCTATCAGCAGAAGATTTAAAAAGGGTTAATAGAATTAATATTATTTCTAAGGGACTTAAAACTGGAAAAGATGAACAAGATGCTATTCTAGAAGCAGCAGCAAAAACAGGAGAATTAGATAAAAGTGCTTTAAATAAAGCCCAAAGAAAAATGGCTTTTGCTGAAAATCTTTTAAATAAAGAACAAGATCTTTTATCCCCTATGGCTCAACAAGCAGTTTTTTCAAAACAAAATGCTGATGAATTAGAACGCCAAAATAAACTTCGAGAAAAAGAAATCCAAAATCTTGAAAAAGTACAAAATTCTTTAGGGTTAAGTGGTGTACTAGCAAAAGGATTAAGTAAAATCCCTGGTATAGGAGATTCAGCATCTAAGGCATTTAAAAGTGTTGAGGATAAGGTTAAAGCTACAGTTGAAGAAACAGGCGAAGCACCAAGTAAGTTTAAAACTATGACTATGTTTGCCGGAGAATTTGGCAAAGAATTTAGCAAGGCAGTTAATGATCCATTAGCAATTTTATCTGCTATAGGGACTGCAATGGTTAAAAACAACCAAAAAATAACAGAACTTGGTAGAAGTATGACAATGTCAACTGAAGAAGCTACAAAATTTGCTGGTGAATTTAGTTCTATAGCATTTTCTTCTGATGATATAAATACAACTACGGCTAATCTAGTACATAATTTCCAGGATATGAGTGAATCTCTTGGTTTTATGGCAAAATTTTCAGGTGATACTCTAGAAACAGCTACTAAACTACAATATACCTTAGGGCTTAGTGCAGACTCAGTAGCAAATTTAGCGGGAGCAGCCGAAGTATCTGGAGACAACTTTAATGATCAATATAAAAGTGCATTAAAAATTAGCCATGAAGCTCAAAGAGAAGTAGGTGTAAGAGTTAATTTAAAGAAAGTATTAGAAGACACAGGTAAAATAACAGGACAAATACGAGCTAACTTAGGAGGTAGTATTGAAGAAATAGCAGAAGCAGTTACTAAAGCTACATTATTTGGTTCTACATTAGAAGATGTAGCTAATATGGGTAGTAAGCTTTTAGATTTTGAATCATCAATAACTTCAGAATTAGAAGCAGAAATGTTAATTGGTAGAAATCTTAACCTCGAAAGAGCAAGAGCAGCAGCTTTAGCTGGAGACCAAGTTACATTAATGGAAGAATTGAATTCACAAATGGGTTCATTAGAAGACTTCCAGGATATGAATGTTATCCAACAACAAGCATTAGCAAGTGCTATGGGTATGACAGGAGACCAGTTATCTGATATTTTAATGAAGCAAGAAATTCAAGGTAAAACAGCTGAAGAATTAAGAGAATTGGGCAAAGATGAATTAGCTGCTACTGTTGAAAAGCAAAGTGCTCAAGAATCTTTCAATGCCGCCGTAGCTCAATTAAAAGGATTATTTGCTGATACAATGAAGTTTTTAAACCCTGTAATGGAGGGATTTAGTTTTATAGTTAAACAAGCCTTAGCCTTTAAGGATATAATAGTTGCTACAGCAGCAGGGTTTGCTATATATAAAGGTTCTATGATGGTTATTAATGCTCTTCAAGCTAAAAATAATGCTCTATCTTTAAAGGGGATGTTTACTGCTTTAAAAACAGCAGCTATAAAAGCTTCAATTAACCCTATAGCAGCGGGAATTGGGCTACTAGCGGCAGCCGGCGTTTATGCTTATTTTGCATCTAAAAAAGCTGATGATATGATGTCCCCTGGAGGCAATTCAGGAGGTTATGGTAGTAGAACATTATTAGGCCCCGAGGGTGCAATTGCATTAAATAATAAAGATACAGTTATAGCAGGTACAAATTTATTTAATAAAGGAGATGATGTAATATCTAAGGGAGCAGGCGATATTTCAATGTCAGACAACACAGAAACAAACAATTTGTTAAAACAATTAATATCAACAAACTCACAAGGATACCAAAAATTAGATAAAAAACCAGAATTATCTCCTGTTGGTTTATATGAAGTTCAATAATATAATATTTATAATAAAATAAAAATCATGGGATTATTAGACAAATTACAATCAGTAGGATCTATATTTTCAAAAGGAAATGGTCAATCACCTAAACTTGTAGAATTAGATGAAACTAAGTTAACACCAGCACAATCAAATTTTGATTTAGATGGTGTTACACCAGAAAAATATAGCGATAGATTACCTGAATAACATAATTAAATGGGACTAGTTAATTTAACAACAAATTTAAAGTCTCTACGTTATGGGAAAGATAGAATAGGGGGTGGCTCTAGTAACCAACCTTATATTAAAAGGGATATTCCTGATAGCTTTTCAGATGTAGGACGAACTGGGGGACCAGATGTCATTTTACGAGGTGGAACTTTAGCACCTGGTAGAGCGGCTAGAGATGTTTCTAGATTAACTCAAATGTTTTTTGATTTTAAATCAATTGGAGGTCCTTTATTTATAGCTAAGGAAAATTTATTATCACGTACATCAGTTGCCACAGATGGTAAAGGTAAAGCCCTAAATAACGGTGTATACTTGCCTACCTCTACTTTATTACAATCCGCTGGTAACTCTTTAGGCCTGCATTTAAATAAACAAGGAATTGATCCTTTTAAAGGTATAGGACAAAATGGAGGAGGTATATTTGAACTATTTGGAGGATCAGATCCATTAGGACAACCAACTTATGTTGAAATAACTACTAATCCTAATTATGAAAGTAAATTAGAAGGATTTGTTGGTAATAAAATTAATACCAAAACAGACTCCCCCGAACTATTTAATTATCAAGGTGGTCCTGGTTCAGTATTAGGTATAGGAAAAACAATAATACCCTTATCTAAACAAAGAACTGGATTAAATAATCCTAATTTAAATTATACTACAGGATCATATGTAGTTGGAGGTTCTATAGCAAATGGGTTTTTTAATCTTAATGTTTATAATGAAAGTAAATATACTTCCCCAACTAATAAATCAGATATAACATTAAGCTTACAAAGTAAATTAGGAGCAACTCCAAAATTTGCATCCGAAATAAATGATCCTCTAACTTCATTATTTCTAAAAACTGGATTTACACAAAATACAGTAGGTAACGGGTTAAATGATAAATTTAGACCAAATGAATATAATACTCCTACTGAAAATAACCCTAGTATCCAAGAAGATTTTAGAATTAAAAGTGATGATCCTAAAACTAAGGCCTTTAGGTTAGATTATACCCGTCAAAATATAGAACAAAGAGTTGGTTTAGGTAACCCTGGTAAGAAAAAAAGTAAAGAACAATTAGCAAATTATCAAGAAGGTATAGGGGAATTAGATAAAATAAACTCTTTAAGATTGTATAAATCAGGTGTTGTTACTCCTGATACAGATAAAAATGATTTAGTTAAATTTAGAATTGGTATTATTCAAAATGATAACCCTTCTGAAAAAATATTTATTCACTTTAGAGCATTTTTAGATTCTATGTCTGATGATTACTCAGCAGATTGGTCTTCGGATAAATTAATGGGTAGAGGAGAAAACTTTTATAGATATAATGGATTTGATAGAAAAATTTCATTAGGTTGGACTGTAGTAGCTCAATCTAAAGACGAATTAATACCTATGTATCAAAAATTAAATTATTTAGCTTCAACTTTAGCCCCAGACTATTCAAAATCACTAGGTTATATGAGAGGTAATTTAGCTACATTAACTGTAGGTGGATATTTATATGAACAACCTGGAATTATTACAAGTTTAAACTATCAAATACCAGAAGAATCCCCATGGGAAATAGCAATACCAACTAAAACGGGTGCTGATTCTAATAATGACATTTTATCGGATAAAAGTGTAAAAGAAATGCCTCATATGATTAAAGTAACAGGTTTTAACTTTATTCCAATACATGAGTTTATCCCTAGAACCCAACAAAATAAATTTAACAGTGATGGTAAATTAACTTCTTTTGGAAAAGAAAGGTATATAGCATTAGATAATGGGGTTAATAGTAACTATGATAGTGAAAATTATATTAAATAATGAAAAGGTATCAAGACATAAAAATTATAAATAATCCTAAAGGTAAAAGATATTATGGAACCACCAAGTACCCAGAAATTCCATTATCTTTAGAAGATATTTATGTGTATACTACTCAGGCAGATAGATTTGATTTACTTGCTCAACAATATTATAATGATTCTTCTTTATGGTGGATAATTTCTTCAGCAAATAGTGATCTACCCCAGAATTCTTATTATATTCCAGAAGGTAAACAAATTAGAATACCCCAAAATATTGCATCGGTGCTTTCTCAATTTAAAGCCCTAAATGGAAGATAGTTATGAATGGAAATATAATAGGAGAAGAATTTGAAGAGTATGTATTTAATCAAATCGCCCAAAGACAAAAAAATCAATTTTCGGGTTTTAATTCTTCTCGTACCCCGGAACAATTACAATATTTAAATAACACCAATGCTTGGGTTAAATTAGCCTCTGGTATTTCTATTAATGAAGCAGAAGGAGGATTAGATAGACTTCGTAAAGTTATAGGAGATGATACTCTTATTAACCAATTTAATGGGATGGGTTTAGCCAAAAAAACAGTTTTGTTTAATGGCATATCAGAAACAACTCCTGCTGAATATAATAACGGAAAAAAAGTAGAAAAACTTTCTGAATATAATTTAAGATCGGGTTATTCTAAATCTTCTAATATATGGAACTTAACATCAGCTTATGGTTTAGGAGGTTCTGATTTTGGTCAACAGCCTATGCCTGGTATTATAGATGTTAATGTAAAATCTTTAAATAGAGGATCTATTAGAGAAGCTAATATTAAAATAAAGGCATATAATAAGTTCCAATTTGAAATACTTGAACTTTTATATTTTAGATTGGGGTGTACTATGATGTTAGAATGGGGTAATGATAAATTTATTAGTAATGAAGGTGAATATAAGCAAATAGGTAATACTATTATAGAAGACATATGGTTTATTGAAAATAACTACACCCAATTAAATATGATTGATGCTGTAGAAAGATATAGAGGGTATTATGATGGTAATTATGATGGTTTTTTTGGAAAGGTAGTTAATTTTACTTGGAACTTTAATGCTGATGGAAGTTATGACATTGATTTAAAATTAATAACAGTAGGGGATGTAATAGAATCTTTACAAGCTAATGTCCCTGTTGATGCCTCAGAAGTAGGATTAATTGAAACTACATTAACTTCTTCAAAAAATGACAAGTCATCAGAGTATATAAATCTTCAAGATTCTTCAATAATTAATGCAGCTCAAAATAATAAAATAGGAAAATATTTATTCACCAGTATAGGAGATGAAACATTATGGGATAGTTCTAACCTAGAGTATTTTTCTTTAAAAGATACTAAAAGTTTAGGATTATATCCTGTAGATAAAAAGATAAATGATAAATATAATTATTTTTTAACCTTTAAAGAATTATTAAACCTTTTCCAAAATAGTATTATACCTGGAATAGAATTAGGGGATAAAATTGATCCCTGTTTAGATATTGAAAAAGATTCATTTGCTAATAAAATTGCTTACTATCCTAATCAAACCTCTCTTGATCCTAGAATTTGCATATTTAAATATGCTTTTGGTAGCATAGGAGAAAAAAACCCAAGATATAGCATAGATGGTATTCTTACTCCTAGTTATTTATATTATTTAAAAGATTATGTTGGGGTAGTTGGGGATGATGTATTATATGGAAGGTTAATGAATATTTATTTAAATTATGATTTTATTTCTAAATGTTTAGTATCTAATACCAAAGATGGAAAATTATCCGTATTTAAATTTTTCCAAAAAATATGTAATGGTATTAATAGAGCTTTAGGAGGACTTAATAATATAGAACCTATTATTAAAAATGATAAAATTATAACTTTTATTGATCAAAACCCTATTCCTGGGTATTTAGAATCTCTATCTGTAGATAAAACTATTGTTGATTTAGAAGTATATGGATTTAATCAAGTTAGTGGTTCTGCTAATTTTGTTCAAGATATATCTTTTAAAACATCAATTACCCCTAATCTAGCATCTACGTTGACTATAGGTGCAACTGCAGGAGGGTCAACTGAAGATGGTACTGCTTTTGCTGCATGGAATGAAGGTTTAAAAGATAGATACGCTTTAAAATATGTAGAACCCCAAGGAAACCCAAAACCAACTTTAACCCCAAAAGCTAATAGGGTAAAGGAATTAATAAAAATTTATGATAATAAATCTAGTTGGGGGATTTTTTTAGGAAAAGACCCTAATGAAAATGAAATTGAAGGAACTGGAATTATCCCAACTAAAGAATCAGAATATAAAAATAAAAAAAGAAGTATTACCCATGGATTAGTATCAGGGGCTATGTCTGTTAGAGAATTTGTAATTAAGTCATTAGAATCAGATAGTTATATTGAAGAAAATAAAGATATTATTTCCCAATCTCAATTAGCTTTAGAAAAAAATAATAATTATGCTGTTTATTTAGCTGAAGCTTTTGGGGGTGAAACAGGTGTAAAGGTTGCAAGCTTAGTGACAGGAGCTAGAAATCAAAAAGAAGTTAAAGAAAAAAATATCACTCCTGTTCGCCCCGCTAAATCAAAATATACTTTATTTGATTCTAAATTTATAGGTAGGGCTAAATCAACTTATAGATCATATATTAATGCTATATCAAAAGCAAATTTTTACGATGTAGAAGAAATAGATGAAAAATCCGTTTCAAATACAATTGGTTTTATCCCCGCGGGGTTCAATATAGACTTACAAGGAATTTCTGGGATTAAAATATATAATAAATTAAATATTAATAATACTTTTTTACCTTCACAGTATCCTAAAGCTTTAAAATTTATAATACAAGGAGTTAGCCATAAAATTAGCAATAATACTTGGAGTACCTCTTTAGATACTTTTTCAATCCCTAAAGTTAAACCTGTAGAAAGAGGAGATGTCTCTAAATTTTTATCTCAAATAGCTACTATTGATGGTGCAGAAAAATTAAAAGACCTGGAAGATCAAGGACCACTTCCACATATTGGTGATGTATATACCCGTATTTATTATAAAGGGAATTTAACAGATAGGGGAGCAGTATTAAGAAAAATGAATAAGGATGCAAGACCTACTTTTCGGGCGTTTTTAAATGATTTTGTAAATAATTGGGATGGTTATAAAATGCATATAAATGCTATAGGAAGAACATTTGAAAAATCAGTACAACTCCAAAAAGAAAATCCTAAAAACGCATCCCCAGGATATTCTAAACATAATTATTATGCTGGTTTAGATTTTAATATAGAAACTCCTATGGGGGATATGTTAATGAAACAAGGAATGAAAAATAAATGGATAAACCAAGGATTTGAAAAATTAGCCGCTAAACATGGTATAACATGGGGTGGTAACTTTTCAAGTTATGAGGATTGTATTCATTTTGCATATGAATTTAATATAAACACAGCAGTTACAAATGCTACTGAAAAATATGGCTCATTAGAAGAAATGAAGGGTGATGATGGTAAACACGTAAAACTAACATAATATGTATTTTCCAAAATCTCAAATAATAGAAAATTTATATACTAATGGAGGAGAATTAAAACCTTTTAATGAAGAAACCCAATACACAGGACATTATTATAAAACCTCCACAGGAGAATTCTTCTCAGGAAAAAATCCTGACTCTAATAAAAATATTCCTTTAGAACCCTTATCTCCTTTAGGTAATGATATAACAAATCCTAGTTTTAATGTGAATGATCAAGAAAAAAGTAAAGTTAAGTTTACTTCTCTTGAATCTGAACCCTTAGGAAATAATTATTATGTTATTGATAACTCTTATTACAAAGCTAAATCACTCCCCCAAAATAGAGGTAGGGCTCCTAGACCTCCTATTCAAAGTATTCCTAAACCTACACAAGGGGATTATAAAGAGAAAAAATTTACTAGATACTTTGTAAAAAAAGCTACCCAACCCCAATTTATTGAGATTGATAAAGAAGAATATGAATTATTTAAAAATCAAGACTCGACTGTACAATCTAACTTATACTTTCCTATAAAAATTGAATGGGTTTTAATAGGAAATAGAACAGAAGTATTTAACCAAAATAAATCTACTATTAAACTTTATGAATCTACAAATAAATTATATGGATTTACCCTATCTTTTAAAAATCAATACTTAAAATATTACAGATCAGATATAAATTCTAATTTGTATACTGATGGAACTGAATATATAAAAAGATCTACAGGTCAACCTTATGTTGGAAAATATCACATACATCCCACAAAAGGTCCAATGGAAGGAGAAAATCATGTTTCTACCCCTCATGATTATTTAGATCCTATTTTAAAAGATAATAAAAAATCCCTTGGAAATAGCACAGGAGGTTATTAACGTTACGGAAATAAAAAGGTTATATGTACTGGCTTGTAGAAAACGAGGAACAGTTAAATGTTTTAATAAATAGTAGTTATAAAGAGGCTTTCATTGAGGTAATACCTTATAATGACACAATACACCCCGTACAAAACCACGTTAGTTTAGTGTATATTAGACCGATTAATGCAAGTAAAGGCTTTATGGTATGCGTTACGCATAGTGAATGTTTAAATGCATTAAACACGCGTATAATCGATTTACTAAACAAATTTGAAATATTATATTGTCGTGATAAAAAAGAAATACTACATTATTTTCCAATCAAAGCTCTTTATGACATAACACCACCCCCTCATACGTATATACGACCTACAACACAAACACATGATTTATACTATCGTGAACACAAAGATAATCCGGAGTTAAACTTAATTATACCTATTGTCAAACATTATGAATTGTGTGAAACGATTTTTAAAGATCTAAAAGCAAATATTAACATAGAAAAAACAAAATATGATGAATTCTTTAACAATAGAGTATCCATGGTATTCAACGCCATCGAGAGAAGTGGAATACGTATACACAATGACACCTTTAGTAAACACTTCCATCCCATTGATGGTGAATACACATACACTCAGTTCAACTTAAAAACAACAACTACTAGACCTAGTAATAAATTTAAAAATGTAAATTATGCCGCACTCAACAAAGAAAACGGATGTAGGAAAAGTTTTATTCCTCGTAATAGCAAACTTGTGGAGATTGATATTTCTGCTTACCATCCTAGTTTGGCTGCTCGTCTCATTAACTATAGCTTTACCACTAGTGATATTCACGCTCATTTTGCTACCCTATATAAAGTGGATTACAAAAAATCGAAAGAGCTTACTTTTAAACAGCTTTATGGGGGAGTTTTCGAAAATTACAAACACCTTGAGTTCTTTCGGAAAATAGAAAAATACGTAGGAGATAACTGGAATAAGTTCCAAAGCGACGGGTTTATAGAATGTCCGGTTTCTGGGTATGTTTATAAAAAAGAAAACTTGGATAACATGAATCCACAAAAGTTATTTAATTACGTGTTACAAAATTTAGAAACATCAACTAATGTGTTGGTTTTATGGGATATTTTTCGTATATTACGGGGATACAAAACGAAGCTAGTACTATATACTTATGATTCGTTTTTATTTGATTGGGATGAAGGTGAAACAGAATTATTAGAGAAAATAAGAGATATTTTCAAAAAATATAAACTAAATATTAAAGAAATAGAAGGTTATGATTACAACTTTGGAGAAACCGCTTAATACGTATAACGCGAAATACGACGTTATAACTAACATTCAAAATTTAAGCGACTTGAATAATAAATTATTTTGTACCTTCACTAATTTAGAGGGACTAGACACACTTATAGAAAATATTACATCAAAATATGATATAATTTATAATAAACTTTTTGTGCTAGAAATAGTAGGAAAAAATGAATACGTAGTTACTTACAATGTAGATCAAACCAACTTATCATCAATCCCAGAAAATACTATATTAGTACATCGTAAAAAGGAATCTAATACCTTATATACTATTAATGCTTTAAATGAGTTAATTAAAAAATTAAATGATGGTGTAGTAGACACTAAATATAGAGTAGATTGGCAACATTATAGAAATTGTGTTTTACTTACACAACATAACGAATTAAACCAATTAAACACAAAAATTTACAAAATTATTGAACTATAATTTGGCTTCTTAAACTACAGTTCGTATATTACATTTACATATAAACAGTTATAATTAAAAATAAGTTACATTTATGGATTTATCAAAGCTTAAACAGAAATTGGATACCCTCCAATCAAAACCACAGGGTGGTCAAAAGACCGATTACTCAACTATTTTTTGGAGACCTACAGTAGGTAAACAACAAATTAGGATTGTACCATCCGCGTACGATACTTCAAACCCATTTACAGAACTCAAATTCTATTATGGTATAACAAATAAGGTTATGATTTCACCACTTAATTTTGGTGATAAAGACCCTATTGCTTTATTTGCTCAAAAACTTCGTGAAGGTGAGTATAATAAAGAAAATTATGTACTTGCTAAAAAGCTAGACGCTAAAACACGTACTTTTGTTCCCGTTGTAGTACGTGGAGAAGAAGATAAAGGTGTTAGACTATGGCAATTTGGAAAACAAGTATATGAAGAATTACTTGCTCTTGCAGTAGATGATGAAATTGGGGATTATACCGATATTGTTGGTGGTAGAGATATCACAGTAGAAACAGTAGGACCAGAATCAACTGGTACTCCTTATAATAAATCATCAGTACGTGTTAGATTAAAAACTTCACCCCTTAGTGAAGATGCTGAATTAGTAGAAAAATGGACAAGCGAGCAACCAAACCCAACAGATGGTTTGTTTAAACGTTATTCATTTGATGAAATGAAATCAGCATTAGAACAATGGTTATCACCAGAAGAAGGAGAAGAAGAAGAAGTTGTTGCAGCCCCAGTTGCACAAAAACCCACTACTAATTTTAGTTTAGATACTACTAAAGCTAAACAAAGTAAAGTAGATGAATTTGATTCTCTATTTGATACAAAATCAGGTGGATCCAGTAATAATGCTGATGATCTTCCTTTCTAAGTATGGCAAAAAAAGTATCAAAGTCTCTCTCGGCGGCAGTGTCCGCCGAGATTAAGAGCAAATTTGATCTTAATAAATTTAAATCATCTAAAGGTTTAAATAAAAACGTCAAATTTAAGGAACAACAATGGATACCATTATCACCTGCTTTTCAAAAAGTAGCTGGTGTCCCTGGAATACCAATGGGACATATTTCATTACTTAGAGGACATTCTGACACAGGTAAAACTACGGCATTACTAGAGGCAGCTGTTTCAGCCCAAAATATGGGAATTTTACCTGTATTTATTATTACTGAGATGAAATGGAATTGGGAACACGCAGCCCAAATGGGATTACAAGTAAATTTAATCAAGGATGATGAAGGGAATGTTGTAGATTATGAAGGTAATTTTATCTATGTTGATAGAGAGACTTTACATACAATTGAAGATGTAGCTGCCTTTATTATGGATTTACAGAATGAGCAGAAAAAAGGTAACTTACCTTATGATTTAGCATTCTTTTGGGATTCAATCGGATCTATCCCTTGTGCAATGTCAGTTGAAAAACTAAAAAACAATAATGAGTGGAATGCAGGAGCAATGTCAACTCAATTTGGTAATACAGTAAACCAAAGTATTGTAATGTCCCGTAAAGAATCATCACCTTATACTAATACTCTAATTGCAGTTAATAAAGTTTGGACAGCAAAAGCAGAATCACCTATGGGTCAACCTAAAATGATGAATAAAGGTGGAATGGCTATGTGGTATGATGCAACATTTGTAGTTACATTTGGTAATATTTCAAATGCTGGAACATCTAAAATCAAAGCAATTAAAGGTGGTATGCAGGTAGAATGGGGTAAAAGAACAAACTTACAAATTGATAAAAACCATGTTAATGGTATGCAATCAAGAGGTAAAATTGTTATGACAAACCATGGTTTTATTGAAGATACTGATAAGGATAAAAATGCTTATAAAAAAGACCATGCAGATGAATGGTCTAAAATTCTAGGAGGAGGACAATTTAAAATTGTAGAAGACCAAGAAGATACAACACCTGTGCTTTACGACGCAGAAGACTTATAGAAAGTAAAACATGAAACATAAAGAATTATTTAGTCTGCTGGACAGTGTCCAGGAGGATCAGGAAGAGACTGTACAAAAGAAACATGATAGAGTACTAATTTTAGATGGTTTAAATCTATTTTTTAGAAACTTTGCTATGATGAATATGGTTAATCCTGATGGAGTTCACATTGGTGGATTAGGTGGGTTCTTCCGTTCTTTAGGTGCCATGATTAGACAAACAAATCCAACCTCTGTTTATGTAGTATTCGATGGAGCAGGTTCTACAA
>Ga0213865_10000530_pt1 | contig 25846 bp, 49 predicted proteins | sample PICome_6_FD_160100 | JGI IMG/M metagenome (GOLD analysis project Ga0213865, IMG submission 160100) | Coastal seawater microbial communities near Pivers Island, North Carolina, United States - PICO282 | ecosystem: Environmental > Aquatic > Marine > Coastal | place: USA: North Carolina...
TTTACGTCTGTATCTGTCATGTTGCTATCTCCTGCCAAAAGATCATAAAAGTTTTCGTTTGGATCTCTTCCAAAAAAAGGAGCTCTATCTTTTATTTTACTGTTAATTGCACCAGTAATCTCAAATCGATTATTTACCATATCGTCTAAAGCCATTTCTGTTACATCAATGACTTGATTAGGAAATATAAGAAAATCTTCTCGTTCTCTTAGTTCATCTGCTAATTTATCAAGTTTTTCTTCTTCGTCGTTATAAACTTCAAGATCACTTTCATATTTTTGATAGGCTTCTTGTCTGTCTTTTCTAAGTTGAGTTAGAGAATCCTCCATAGGTATTTCTTGTTCAATTTTATCTAGAGTAATTACTTTTTGTTTTTCAGAAGAATCAAATATATTTCTAGATGAACCAGGTCTATAATTACCTGCTCTAGGTATTTCATTACCATCAGCATCTCTTCCTAAGTCAGGATTAAAAGAATGAAGAGCGGCAGGTCTTCTGTTTTCTGATGGTCTAGGATCATACTCTTCTGGTGCAGCTTCACCAAAAAAATCTTCGTAACTTTGACTGTCTTCATCAAATATCTGTTGTTCTTGTGTCGGTGGAACTTGACCTAACTTAGTCAGTTCCATCCTCTCTGTCCATGTCTTTTCTAATGTTTGATCGGCAGAATCTAAGTCATACATAGGAGTAGCAACATCTAAGTTTTCTTCTTTTATTCTTGATGAATCATCTTGAACTTCTTCAGCCATCATATATAGCTTACCGTCTTCTTCTCTTCTAACGACCATGCCTCTAAGATATGCGGCACCTTTTTTATGATAATCGTGGCCTGCCCCAATTTTAAGGTCAAACATTGTATCTCCAGATTCGTTCCCTGTTACTCCGAATGAATTTTTTTCTTTTATAGCCTCAAGCGTACCACTTTTTTCTAAAGCACCTGATTTGATGTTTTGTTTATTATCATCGTAAGAAACAATAGCGACAGAATCGACTTCAAAATCTCTAGGATTAGAAACCCTCGCCCCACTTTCATCCACAAAGTTTTGCATAATTCTTTGTGTGGATTCTAGAGCAACACCTCCAACTACGTTTGAAAGATCTAAAGTGTTACCTGCTTGTGGATTGTTTGCATTAACTAATAGACCAGTTGGATTCTGGCCTGCAGCCTTACTTCTAATCTCTAATTTGACTTGCGGTCTTGTTTGATCAAAAACTTCGATAACTTCATCATAAGTTAATTCTTTATCTTTGTTACGAACAAGATATTCTTCAAGACCAGAGTTGTATGCTTCACCTCCTCTGTTATGAGTCACTGAATCTGATGTACCTGATAGGTTGTCATTAAAAGATAGCACTTCTTCTCTTGAAGGTTTTGTAATATCAATTAGCTTATATAAGCTAGGATCAAGCTTGGTATAATCACCTTTAGCTTCTTTCATTGCTTTACCAAATGCTTTACCGTCTACACCTTCGGCGGGGACTGCTTTCTTTTCTTTAACTTCAGTTACTTTGGTATCATAGTTACCCATGAAACCAACTAAACCTTGATTACCTTTTTCTGCTGCCCTTAAATCACCAATGATATCCTTACCAGTTTTTTTATAATTTGCCCCAGATGCTTGTCTTTTTTCTTCTTCTTTTTTTAACTTAGTCAATATAATTCTAAGAGGAGAAACTGTTGGATTATCCTTAGTAGACTCTCCTGTCATATCTTGGTTAAAAAAGTTTTGTTTAGGATCTGCCTCTTCGTCTGTATTAGCTTGTAAGTTTCTTTCAGTTGCCTCGTTTATTTTTTGACTAGGCGAAGAACCTTGGTCCGATGGACCTTGATTCATGAGTATTTCAGACGTGGTTAATGGAACTTGTCTCAACTGTGCTCGATCTGGACTAAACAAAGATCCTGCAAAAGCCATCTCGGGAGAAAAACCACCAGTTCCTGGTCCATCAGAAAACATCTCTTGTATTTTGTTCACGGCTCCCGGACCCTGGCGGAGTGTCTCAATCCCCGTAGTCATACCACCACCCATGGTACCACCTAAAACAGTGCCCTCTAATATTTTATCGGCAACTTCTAAACCAGTATACTCACCACCAGTTAGAGCAGTCGCTCCAACAGAAACACCTTCTTGTGCTCCTTCTGTTACACCTTCAAAAGCAACAGACTTACCTATTCTTTTGCCAATCTCTCTGGCTGCATCTATCTTACCTTCTTTACCAAGTGCCCTAATTAACTGCTTACCCGTCATGGTTAGTAGTTCATCTTTTGGAATCACTTTACCAGCACCAAATCGATCAAGTAACCCTATGATGGTTCCTGCACCAATGGCGACTGCATCATCATAATTACCCGTCTTTTGTTCCATCTCTTCGGCAACTTCACCAGTGCCCATGACTCCCGAACTGACGAGTGTCGCTCCACCGATCAAGGCTGCCGCAGGCACACTAAACGGTGCAGTCAACGCTGCCGTTAAAGTTCCTACCAATGCAGGAGCACTTGTGGCTAAATTTTCTTGAGTTTTTTCACCGAGCCACCCTAAAGCTTTGGATATCCCACCTTGGGTATAAGCTTCACGAAGCCCCATTGTGTATTCGGGTTTATAGTTCCCTTTACGAATATCTTCTTCTTGTTGCTCAACTACTTCTCTTCCATAGTTGTATAATGACTCAATACCAGTTCTTCTACCAATAACCTCAATACCTTTACCAAAAAGTTTTTGAGCTTGGTCTATACTGAAATCAATAGCACTATCTCTAGCCATCAAGTAATCCTTGTTGTTCTTTTCTTTTCTGGAAGAAGTATATCCGAAAAACGATTAGTAACAGTATAACCGCCTGCTTTTCTTTTCTTACCTTTATCTTTATTGACACCTTCTTGAATCTGAAGAAGAAGATCTACACCAAAAGGATCTAATTGCTTTATCTGGTCTTTTGTTAGATATTTATCTAATTTATGTTTTCCAGTAAAGTCAACAACTTTACCTTTTGATTTTTTCTTACTCATTAGAAAGTACCTTTAAATGTACCACCACGAGCTTTCATAACACCACCCATGTTCATCTTCTTGCCAATATACATCTTGCTTCGTATACCTTTGTTTAAACCAGGAGCTCCACTTTTTCTTACTTCTAACTGAGGAGCACCCGTATCAAAAGCACCAAATTTAGATGTTTGATTTCTTTTCTTTTGTTCTAGTGTTTTTTCAAATTCAGCTGCTTCTTTTTTCTTTTTCTCTAGTCTTTCTAAATCTGTTTCTCTCTCTTTTTTTATAGATTTAGACGGAGTTTTTTCTTTTATCGTTCCTGTTTTTATTCCACTTACTTCTTTTTCTATTCTATCCGCTTCAGATTTTTTCATAGGAGGACCAGGTCTTGTTCTGTCTTCTTTCTCCACTAAATCTTGAATACGATCTACTTCTTTCATTCTTTCTCTTGCTAAGAACTTTCTTTGATTTGTTGTTAAGTTTTTAGGTGCTTTGTTTTTAGCTTTCTGTTGTGCTTTTTTTACAGCCATAACATTTGCTTGTATTCTTTTTCTTTCTGTTCCCCCATCACTTTTCTTTACTGGCTTTCGGATTGATCCAAACAAATTGTCCAGTTGTTTTATAGGGTCGCCACCAAATTTATCATCAAATGCTGATTTGATAGCTTTTCTTTTTGAAATTTTCTCTGCTTTTTTGCCTTTTGCTTTATCTTTACTCATTAGTAATATTCCCTTGCTCTACGAGGATACCAATCTTCTGGTATTTCTTCTCCTTTTAAGTCTATAAATCCACCTTGCCTAAAACGCATAACTGCCATTGTCATACTATCACAATAGTCATCATGATCGCCATTCGGAAAAGATGCAACCTCTTCTATCACATCATCGGCAAATTTTTCTCCTTCAGGATACCATACTTTGCCCGATTCGAAAATAGGCGAAACAATATGCATCCTCATAGTTTTATCAACACCGCCACCACCTTTTCGTCTGCCCGGGCTAAATGTATTAACAGGCAAGTTCAATAGTCGTAGTTCATCTGCCAATGGTTGACCACTTGCTTTTGCCTCAATCAACATCAAGTCTGGTTGCCAATATTCATTTTCTTCTATCGCTATCTGCTTTAACTCTGGGAAACTCCATCGACCCTTCTTCGCATCCAACATTATCAAATGTTGTTCACCATTCGGTTTCGGTTCAAACACACCCCACGTTGTAATAGCACTATAGTCTGCCGTCTCTTTTTTAGAATATGCCGTATCATAACTCTGAACTATGTAATCCAAATTAGGAACATCCTCATGCTCCCAAGGTTGCCACCACTCTCTCTTGATCATCGCAACAGCTTCCGATGTCGGATTTTGTTGCCACTGTGCATTCCATTTGACCGGGGACAGTGAAGCCTTAACCTTTAATAGTTCTTCTACTTGCCAAAATTCAGGCCACAAAGGTTTATCATTCGGAAGTATCGCTGGAAATTCTATAACTTCCCATTGATCCGACATACTATCCATCGCCATATTCTGAATTAATCGCCCCGTCAGATCTTTCTTAGACCATCTGGTTTGCACAATGATGATGGTTCCCCCCGGTTGTAATCTCTGTCTCGGTCCTGATGTGTACCACTCGTATGTATTATCATAAGCAACCGTGGACAGTGCATCTTGTTCCGAATGTGGATCGTCAATGATCAACAAATCAGCACCACGACCAGTCATTGCAGCACCCACCCCCGCTGCAAAGTATTCCCCGCCTTGGCTAGTCTCCCAACGACCTGCCGCTTGGCTATCCTGTTTCAAGTCCGTCTTGGGAAAGATCTCTGCATATATGGGATCGGCAATGAGATCACGGACTTTCCTACCAAATCTTACAGCAAGTTCCGTGTTCATGGTAGCCTGTATGATTTTTAATTTTGGATTACGGCCCAAGAACCACGAAGGCATTAAATATGAGGCTAATTCTGACTTCGAGTGTCTAGGTGGCATGTTGATTATCAAACGCTTCAAGTTACCCGATGCAATGTCCTCGAGCTTTTCTGCAATGATACGATGATGTCTACCCTCTATAAATCCCTCATATACATGTTTAGCATAGGCAAGAAATTTAGTTTGGGCTAATTCTCTGGTATCAAGTCGTCGTTTCTGTTCTTCAAGTAACAGAACTTCTTGTAACACTTCTTTAGGTAGTACATCTAGATTCATGCCCAAACAATAATATATTTGAATGAAATTATCAATCATTGTAATTATTAGTCTGTAAGTAACCCTCGCCCCGTGTTTTAGGGGGGTGGCCCCTCTTGCTATAGTAAATTTATTTTCGGTTCTGTTGGAGTAACCCCTTTAAAACGAAAGACTCGCAAGCTCGCTTTCGTTTTGTCAAATTTTTGAGGGGTGCAATGCATAGAGTGCATATCGGTCATGCAACAATGTGTTACTTTCTTGTTTACTTATGGGACAAACTGGGATACAATCTTTTTAGGGAATAGTCCCTTAACAACAAGGAGGACAATTATGTCAAACATTCAAGATGCAATTGAACAAGAAATTGCAGATCAAATCGAATCTCGAATTGATGATGCGATTTATGAGAACAATGATGTTCAACAATTAAAGTCAGATGTCGAGGATCTAGAATCTAGATTAGATGTTGACGAAATAGTTGAAAAGGTATTGTTTCAACTAGCAGTTAAACAAGTTAAACAACTAGAAGGCGAGTTTGTTATGGTTAAGAAAGCTTACCTTAAACAATTAGAAGAAAAGGAGGGCGAATAATGAATGTAGAAGAAATTACATTAATTATGGATTCAACTAAAATCCTAAAAGATATGTGTTCAAGTAATCATGCACATACTAAATCATTAAACATCGAACTTCAAAAGCTTATAAAAGTTATTATGGCTATCGAAGAAAGAGTTAGCAAATTGGAGGGCAAACAATGAAATGTGATATTTGCACGAGTGATATAGACATTCAAGCAAATGGATTTGAGGGAGGGCATAATGCCTTCCCTATTTCCAATGGTCGATGTTGTACTAAATGTAATGATACTGAAGTTATCCCGATGAGAATCGCAATCATAGCCTCGGGTCGAGCAATGCCAACAAGACCGATCAAAGATATTCTAAAAGATCATCGCAAGGCAAGAGCTTTAGCTAAAGTATCTTTGAAGCACATCGCAAAAAAAGCCAATGAAAAATAATCAAGTTTCCTTGGGAAAAAGGGAGGGCTTCGGCTTTCCCTTTTTTTTATTTTGTTTCCCGTCCGTTGGGTCTCGGGTCGCAAGTTTGAAAACGAAAGACTCGCAAGCTCGCTTTCGTTTTGTCAAATTTTTTAGAGTCGCAATCATAAAACTTGATTCGGTGTATCAGAAAATACAATTCGCAAACCAGGATTTTTTATTGACTTCTTGCAGTCTTAGATTATCCTATAATTAACAATAAAAGGAGGACTAACAATGTTACAAGAAACAATGACCAAGAAGCAAAAGAAACGGGCAGATTACATTTATGCAGAAGATAGACTAGACAATTTATTAAATAGTCATCAAGAAATATTTTGTATTATTCGCCACGTTTCAAAAAGTGGAATGTGCCGACACATCAGTTTTTTTATTATCGATAACCAAAGCAATCAACCTTTGTTTTTGGATAATTTAATATCGGATTATTTGGACTATCGACCAAACAAAACTTATACGGGTTTGGTTGTTAATGGGTGTGGAATGGATATGGCTTTCTCGGTCGTCCATCATCTACAAGAACAAATGAAACATTCCAAAAACACAACCTTTATAAATTATGATTTCCGTCATAGAATTATCTAGCATCGGGAGGCTTTCGCCTCCCTTTTTTATTTTATTTTCCCGAAGCCTCACATACTTAAAACGCAAAGCTCGCAAGCTCCCTTTGCGTTGTCAAATTTTTAAAGCTCGCAATCTTATCGTGCCTCGGGAGTTGACGACAAAAAGCTCGCAAGCCTCCCTTTTTGTCGTACCTCATCGTTACAAACTCGCAAGCATTCGGCAATTGAACCATGAACCAAAAAGCTTGGTTGCTCTTGACCAAGAACAATGGCATTCGCAACAAGATATCCGTCAAATAAAAATGCATTGGAGTTCAAAGGGTCTCGAACCAAGATAAAAGACACATAATTATTCTTATATATCCTAATATGTGTTGAAATTTGGGATTTTTCTAATTTAATCTTATTTCCTTTTATGGGTGCTTTCAATTCTATAAACAATGGCAACATTTCATTTATGATAATTAAATCTGGAAAACCAGAATTGTATTTATTCTCAATCTTTTGAATAAAATCAGATTTTTTTAAATTCATTTTTATCTGTTTAAAAAAGTTTTTTTCTCTTGACATTTATCTTATATTTTCCCATAATTAATTGTGTATTTTATTCGGAGGACAAACGAATGTTACAAACAACAATTTATAAAAAGAATATACATAATTTAGACGATTATCAATTTAAAGTTTTAAAACCAAGTACAAATAAAAAACTTGGGAAAAAAGTTTTAAAGGGTAGTTTTAAGGGTTATAAATTTCACACATTAACATTAGTTGAAAGAGAAACTTGTCCAAAAGATTGTTTTCATTGGGACGATTGTTTTGGAAATAATATGCCATTCGCACATAGAATGAGTGCTAAAGATGAATTACTTTTAACTACAAGAATTCACAATGATATAAAAGCTTTAAATGGAAAAAAAGCTTTAATAAGATTGCACATACTAGGCGATTTTTTTAATGTTGAATATGTTTGGTTTTGGGATTTAATGTTAAAGTTATATCCTAACATTGCAATTTATGGATATACTGCCAATAGTACTACAAGCAAATACGAAACAAGCAGAAACATTGCACAAGCAATTTTAAGTTTAAGAATTAAATATAAAAAGAGATTTTCTGTTAGATATAGTAATGATCTAAAACAAGAATTTTCTGCAAACTCAGAAGAGTTACAAAGTCCCCAAAAAGATAAGTCAATACAATGTCCCGAACAAATTGGTTTGACCAATAGTTGTGGTACTTGTGGTTTATGTTGGGAGCAACCAAAAAGACAAGTCATTTTTAAAACTCATTAAAAGGAAAAAACAATGATTGATTTATCTATATTAAAAGCAATTGTTAGACAAATTGAAAAGGATGCAAGTTGCAAAGATTATACTGCGATTGAAGATTTACTTAAGGATATTCCTAAAGAAAAACTAATAGGATTTTTATCAGAGGAAGAACAAAATGAAAAATAAAAAATCAAACTATTCATATTTTCATGAATTCAAGATTATCAAAATTGGAAATATTTTATTCAATACGAGTGTTGAAGATATTATTGATGAAGAGATTGAAGAGACAAAAGTTTTAATCAACCAAGTAAAAGACATTAATCAATTAGTGGAGGCTTAATTGAGTATTTATGAACAGTTAAGAAAAATAATCAATCATAACTCTTGTTGGCAACAAGACAACACAAAGATTGAATTACTTTGGAATATTCTTTTATCAAACGACAAACGAAGTTTTAGAGAATATTTTGAGGAAGAGCATAACATCAAACTATATGATGCTATGACATTTAAAGAACTATTAGTTTTATGTAGTCAACACAACGTAGGAGGGAGATTTAAATGAATGACGTTTTAAACGACATAAACAAATTAAGAGAACTACAAGGAATTGCAGAACATTTTTCTAGAAGTACTCTTATTTCTTATCTTGAAGATATGATTAAAGATAAACAAAAAATTGTTAGAGACTTTGAGAAAAAAGCTTTTCTAGATAAACATTTTGAAAAAGAACTTTATTAAGGAGGTGCAAACATGAGTAGACTTAAAGATAAATTACTTGAGGTTGAGTTATTTGTTGGCGAAAAACTACAAGACCTAACCAACGAACAAGTAATAGAAGAGGTTCGCAAACATTATGGTTCGCAGATGTTTGTTGATCATGCAGAAGAGTTGTTACATGAATTTCAACAAGAAGTTAATTTAGAAAGGATGCAATCATGGTAGATATTAATACTGAAAATAGAGTTTGTATGTTTTATATAATCAACAGACTTCGTGGAATAATAACCAACACTAATAATGAGGTGTGCAAAGACACAACCGAATTTTACAATGAGTTGGTTTACAATCTCGGTGTAAACACTTTAAGAAATCACAACAATCCAAAGGAGGACAACAATGGATAAATTTACAAGACCAATACTTAAAAATTTAAGAACAAGCCTACAAGATATATTAAAAGCAGAAAGCAAGAGTGATAAAATTCCTTTTGAATTAACTCTTGGTAATTGTTCTTTTGATGAAGACCAAGCAAAGTTTCAATTGATTGTTACTTTTAAAGGTACTTCTGTTCAAGACATACAAAGAAAAAAAGAGTATGAAGACCTTCAACAAATGGCAGAATTCTTTGATATAGATTTATTAAAGAAACACCCAAGATACACTCTTGTTGGTTACAAGATGAAAGCAAGATCAAAGCCTTGGATTATTACAGATAATCAAAGAAGTGGAGAATACATTATAACTGATGACCAAGCCAAGATGTTATTTGGTAAACAAGAAAAGGTTCAAGCCAATGCATAGGTTAACATCTAAAGATATTGATCAACTCAAAATATGGGTTGATCAAATGTATTGGGACTTTGATAGAATGAGTCGAAGTGGGCAAGATACACTTGATAAGATTGCCACAAAACTTGGTCTTGGAGATGAAGAAGAAACTAGTCAACTTGATATTTTAAACTCATTAAATGAGCAAGTGTATGATGTAATCGATACAATGGACGTTGATAAATTAAAAAGGGAGATTATAGAAAATGAGAAAAATAAAAGCAAAAGCACTTAAAAAATGGAGGGCACAAGGAGTTCCTTGTGTCCCACGTTATCATTTTACAGAAGTCCCAAACAATGACTATGGTCGTTTATTTATAAAATGCTTGAAGAAGTATTTAAATAAAGATGGTTACTATGTTGTAGTTAAGGGACAACACTTAAGAAAAGATGTTGATTGGAGGGAGCATCAATTTGGGCAACCTCAATATGCATCAACACACCTTAGAGTTTATCTTAATAGGAGGAAAGACTAATGAAAGATCAAACACCTTGGACTGGGAATGCCCAGGAAATTAAGGCACAAGATCACAAAATGCTAGAGATGTCTAAAATTTTAGAGGACTACATGGAACATAAATTTGATGTCATTACAGATAGTGATTGGTTTGCAGATTTAGTAGAAGAAAAGATTAAAAAACTTTTAACAGAAGAAGAAGCAAAGAGGGGGGTATATAGTGATTAAAGAAGTTTCTCTTTGTAGTGGTATCGGAGGGTTTTCCCTTGGATTCGAATGGGCGAAGTTCGCAGAACCAATAATGTTCTGCGACTTTGATGAATGGTGTAGAAAAGTTTTAAAAAAGAATTGGAATGATATTCCAATATATAATGATGTAAAGGAGATCGCAAATGACCCAAGAAGATTTATTTCAAACAAAATCAACAAAGGAGAAAAGTGGGTGCTCACCTCGGGCTACCCGTGTCAACCCTTCTCAGTCTCGGGAAATCGCAGAGGGGAAGAAGACCCTCGCCACATCTTTCCGTACATCCATAGAATTGTTGAACAAACAAGACCCACTTATTGTGTTTTCGAAAATGTTTATGGGCATGTCTCAATGGGACTTGACGAGGTACTCTTTGAAATGGAAAGGATCAACTACCATACGAGGCAATTTGTTGTTTCGGCTAGTAGTGTCGGAGCGAGACACAAAAGAGACAGACTCTGGATCATCTGTAAAAATGTGGGCGACACCGAATACGATGGATGCCCTACCACCGAGATCGGCAGAAGCGACCAAGAAGTTACAAAAGGGTCACAGAAAAGGTCGGAAAAGACCAAGCAATTTGAGGGAGCAAGTGGACAAGAAGACAATGGCTCTTTACGAAACGAACTATCCAACACCAACAACGAAGGGGTTCGGTCATGCCTCGGAGGGAATGACATTGATCTTCAGAAAGAAAGTGGAGAACGGAGAACTGACGGAACAAGAGGCTCAAGCGATGATGAACGGAGTGACTCTTCGACCACCTCGAATGAAGGAGTGGAAATACCCGACACCGAATGCAGGTTTAGTGAAACACAGTTACAACGGGAATCACGAATACTACAAGAAGAGATTGAGGGACGGCAGACAAGTGGACTTGGCTCACAAGATTTTCCAAGAAGAGGGAGACGGCAGACTCAATGCGAATTGGACGGAGTGGCTAATGGGTTATCCTATTGGATGGACGAACCTCGAGGAGTCCCAAGAGTCACAGTCGAACAAAAAAACAGACCTCAAAGATTAAGGATGTTAGGGAATGCAATAGTTCCCCAAATAGCAATGCAAATAGGTTTAGCTTTAAAGGAGGATATGAAGAATGGATAAGAAAAAATTGTTTGATCTTATATGGAAAACAATAGAACCCTCACAAATTGATTTTCAAGAAGTTTATGTGGGGGACGAAGAAGAAGGTCAAGTGTATTTTTTATTTAAAAATGTTAAGGAGGATATGAAGAATGAATCTAATTGAATTAGAAAAAGAAATTAAAAAGAATTTTGTTATTAGTGCTTTTAAAGACGGAGTAACAGATGCTTTAGTACATGGTCAAAGAAATGATGCTCAATCTCATCATTACTATAAAGAAGGTTATGACTTTGGTTTGTTTCTTTACAATGAATTAAATATTCAAGGTGCTTGTTTTTTAGAAGGAGAAGACTAATGGGCGAGTATGAATGTTGTGATTGCTTACAGACCTTTTGGTGTGATGAACCACCCGAAGGTCGTGAAGTTTGTGATGAATGTAAAGAAGAGGAAAAAAGAGAAAGGGAGAAGAGAGAATGACTAACCATTTAATAGATTGCAATGCAGAATATAAACGTCTTAGACAATTACAATACAATTGTGAATGGGAAGATAAGTATGAAGATGCGAAAAGATATCAACTGAAAGCATTGTATTACAAAGATTTACTTGACAAAGGTATTTTTCACGAACCCAGGTTTTAAGAGGAGGTGCACAAACATGGCATTTAATGAAATGAATATTGAAGATATATTATGCGATATGTATGACATAAGAAAAATGGCTAAACACACAAAGTTTGATAGGTTTCCAAAGGATACTGATGGAAGTTCTATCTTAATAAAAGACTGTATAGATAATGTTATCGAACAGTTAGAAGATCATTGTAAAAGAAATAATATTGAAGTTGCTTGACTTTTCAGAAAAAACAATGCTAAACAGAAATTGCACGGAGCAATATCAGGAATTGCTTATGTTTGGTCGGAGAGTTTTGTCCTCCCCTTATCCTCTCCGACCACCTTAAAATCACCTTCAATAAAAGCAGACGGATGTTGTTTTCTAATCTCGGCAAGTCTTGCAACTATTTCTTCTCGAGATAATTGATCTAAGTGATGTGTTGTTTCTCTTCGATCAACAGTTAAGCCTCCAAGTGAAGATCTTATCTTCTCGGCATTGATAGCTGCACTAAATTGACCCGATTCTTCTGCTCCATGGCTTAAATCACTCAATCGTTTGAGTTGACCAATAACAGATACACCATATTTTTTCTCTCTAATTTCTCGGAGTTCTTTAAGATGTTCAGTAACCAAAGGAAAATCACGACCATTAAGCAAAAGACTTGCAGTCTTGTTAGCTTGCCCTTCGGAATAACCTGCTCGTCTTGCACACTCGGCATTACTATAAATGCCTTCAAGAATAAGTTTGCAAAACTCTTTTTGTCTGTTGGTAAGGAATTTTTCTTTTGCCATAACGAAATTATAATAGGGTTTTTCTCATATTTTTTCAATTCAAAACAGAAAAAAATGTTTGCGGCTTCATCTTGTCCTAGTAGAAGTGTAACAACTGTAACACAAAGTGTAACACAAAACCCTAGTAAAACCAATGGTTACAGAGTGCTTGTTACATTGTTACACCTGTTACACCATTTTTTAAAAAATAAAAAACAAAACAAAAATTATGAGAGAAACACTATGTAAGCTAAATCACTTGACTTTTATAAGATAATTTAGGAAAATTAATTAACAACATAGGAGTATGAAATGGAAACTTTAGATAGAAGACTAGACATGCCTATAGAAGAAGCGATTAACCGACTAGAAAGGGTTGTCTCAGATAACTGTGATGATCTTAGACAAAGAGACGGAGGTTATGTCTATGCCGAGGAACTTATGTCGGCCTGGAAAAAAGTTTTGAACGAAACCAGAATCTAAATGTTCAAAGCTATGCTATTAATCTGCTCCTTGGTTCATGGATCGGGAGACGAGAAACTTTGTTTTCAAATTAACGATACGATTGAACCCGATGGATATACAACTGAAAAAAAATGCAGAGTTAGAGTAAAAGAGATGGCAGACATGATAACGTCAATAGTTCCATATCCACATGTAATTAAATACAAATGCGAGAATAAAATAAGGAGGACAAGTATTGAAGATAACAAACAACCATAGTGAAAGAGCTTTGAGAAGTCAGATCTCAAAGGTTTTCAAAGATTTAAAGAAAGCGAACAAAAAGAAAGAGGACAACACATGGTTTGAGGATGATCCAAAAGCCGTGAAAGAAATAGAATATGGTCGTGTGTACCATGAACCTACGATTCAACCATTCACGGGTGGGTACAACACATTAGCAGACATCATGGATAAAGGAGGAGATGCTTACGTTAGATACATTGCCAAACATGGATCGGCAAGAGATGGCGTAAGATACACATACAAAAAGGGGAAAAAATAATGAAGAGAAAATATAATACACAACTTTTAAGTTATGCAAAGACAAAAAAACATTACATAGAAATTTATACGAGCATAAAAAGAATTGTCAGAGCACATGATTACAACGAAGAAAGAGCCGTAGAAAGAATTTTAAAAAAAGAAGAGGATAGAAAAATTTGGGAACACCACGGATATGTGTTTGTTGACTGCGACTATAATATAGTTGAGGAGAAAGATTATGAGACTTATCGACTCATTAATAAAAAGATGTGAAGAAGAAGCCGTGGAGTTTGCATCGGCGGGCATGGACAAAGAAGCACAAGAGGCTAGAAAATTAGCTAGTAAATATCTTGAGATGAAATACAATGGTCATTTAACAGTTTATGATAGGATAAATAAAGATGGAAGAAAAAGAAATTAAACAAGAAGACATAAAGACACATTGCTTGCCGAGATGTCCCAGGTGTCAAGGCACATTGCAGACAGTTCACATTCATGGACATGAACAATGTGTATTGTGTCACATGGTTGTCGAGGACTGTTGCCAAGGTTCTCAACTAAAATGAGTGACAATGTCATAAATTTCCCATATAAAATAAAAAGGACTCTCAAACCTGTACCTACAGTATGTGAGTTAGCTGCTCAACAATTTGAAGATATTCTAATTGTAGGTAGAAGAAGTGATGGTTTTGTCAGTATGATAACAACCATGAAAGACCCAGCCGAGGTGCTTTGGCATCTCGAGTCTGCTAAATTTGGATTAATGAATGGACTTGAAGAAGAGGAGGAGATTGATGGTCAATAAAAATGAAGAAAAAAAAGTACACTCTGAAGATAGAGATAACGTCATCCCTTTTCCCAAACCATCCACACCTAGCAGTGAAAGTAGCAAGGAGGATGTGGGAAGTGGGGAGGGATACACAATCCATTTCGAACCAGATTGGGACGGATGGGGAGACGATTCAGAAGATAGCTCGGCTTGAGGGTTGGAAAAGAAAAGAAAGAAACTCTCTTGACGGATGGGGTGGTTATTGGGGACCATTCTTAACAACAGAAGAAGAAAGAGAATTACCTGAATCAGATTGGAGTGGGACAGACCATCCTGATGCAGTTAAACCCGAAGAACCATACAGAGGAAAGATAGCAGAAGTAAGATCGGCAAGATCATCGCTTTACAACGACGAATAAGGGGACACAATGAATTTCAATTACAAGACAAAGCCGTATGCTCATCAAGAAGAGGCTTTGCAACGATCACATGACAAGAAAAATTTTGCATACTTCATGGAGATGGGATGTGGTAAATCAAAAGTATTGATCGATAACATCTATTGGCTATGTCAAAACAGACTTATTGACACAGCAATCATTGTTGCACCAAAAGGTGTGTACATGAATTGGGTAAACAATGAAATACCTACACATATGCCAGAGGACATGGATCCAGAGATCTATTTATGGAAAGCTAACTCTACAAGAAACGAAAAGAAAAGATTAACGGAAGGTGTAAGTAACAGAAATAAATTTAGAATATTGGTAATGAATATTGAATCATTCGTTACCAAGAAAGCACCCGTGTTCCTTGAATCGTTTACCCACAGAAGTGAATTCTTACTCGCCATTGATGAATCAACAACAATAAAAAATACGAAAGCGAAACGTACAAAAGCAATCATGAAATTTGGAGAGACTGCCAAGTACAAAAGAATACTGACAGGTTCTCCGATCACACAATCGCCTTTGGATCTTTATTCACAATGTGCTTTTCTAAACAAAAGACTTTTGGGATACGATAGTTATTGGTCTTTCCAAGGTCGGTTTGCCGTTGTCAGACAACAACGAATGGGCAACCATAGTTTTAATCAAGTGGTTGGATACAAAAACTTAGATGAACTAACACAAAAGCTAAAGATCTTTGCACATAGAACAACAAAGAAAGAAGCATTAGATCTTCCAGAAAAGATTTATACAACCAGACAAGTTGAACTAACGTCTACTCAAGAAGAACACTACCATAGTATGAAGAAAACATCTGTCATATTTTTAGAACAAGGCGACATGGTTACGGCTCCCGAAGTCATGACAAGATTGTTAAGACTACAACAATTACTTTGTGGATATCTTGTGAACGACGATGGGGAAACTGTAGAACTCGCCAACAATAGAATAAAAGTCATGATGGAAGTCGTAGAAGAAATGACAGGTAAAATTATCATCTGGTCTAGGTTTAGATACGACATAAAGAAAATAAAAAATGAGTTAGCTAAAACCTATGGATCGGGTTCCGTGGTCACTTATTATGGCGACACAACTCAAGAAGATAGAGACTCGGCTATACATAACTTTCAAACAAATCCAGAGACAAGATTCTTTGTCAGTAATGCACAAACGGGGGGCCGTGGTATAACATTGACGGCTGCATCAAACGTGATTTACTACTCAAATGATTTTAACCTGGAATCAAGAAAGCAATCAGAAGACAGATGTCATAGAATAGGTCAACATAAACCAGTGCTATATGTTGACTTGGTGTGCCCCAACACAGTTGATGTACACATCGTTAAGTCCTTGGTAGAAAAGGATAAAATAGCAAACAAAACTTTAGGAGAGGAAGTATTAGAATGGCTAAAGGTATAAGAGAAGAAAAGTTAACAGGAACAGCTGGAGAGCTTTTTACAGCTTTTGAGCTAACAATGTTAGGTGTACATTGTGACTTGGTTAAACAAGACGGGACAGATCTTATTGCGATCAAAGGTCATGGATTACCTATGGCATTAAGAATTGAAGTTAAAACATCAACTCATACGAATGAGAAGTACAAGAGAAATAAAGCAGGTATCGGTGTTGGCAAGCAGTATAGTTTTACAACGAGTAAAGGTAATCCCAAGAGAGCATACACAAAAGAAGATTGTGATATTTTAGCTTTGGTTTGTTTACCCGAAAGGAAGATACAGTTCCTACCCGTGGGTATGGTTCGTGGTATAACAAAAAGAATACACAAAGACACATTTATAAATGATCCCGACATTACGGCAAGATCCTGGAAGTTCGCAGTTGAGAGATGTCTTTTCGAAAGCAGTTTAGCCATACAAAAATGTGAGGCTGACTTAGATTTTGAGAAAGCAGTATAAAATAAAATAAGAAATTATTTGACATTATATTAAATAATAGGCATAAAAAATAAAAGGGAGAATAACATGGAAAATGTAGAATCAAGTTTAGATGTGATTTCTAGAAAACAAATATGTTCAGAACTGGGCATAGCAAGAGACACATTAAGGAACTGGGTGCAAAATAGAAACTTTCCAAAACCTTTAGATCTTCCTGTAAGACAACCCATATGGAAGTTGTCTGAAGTGAAAAAATGGTTAAAGGAAGGAAACTAAAATGGATTCAGAAAAATGGAAATCAGTAGCAGTGCCCATCAAGACATGGACAATGCTTAAGGAACTTTCAGAAGAAAGTGACAGGTCAATAGGAGGACAGATATCTTTTCTTACAAAGCAAGAATACTTGTGGAAAAAATCTCAAATAAATTCTATTGACAATCATCTCGCTAGGGGATAAAACCTAGTACTACTACCGAAGGGTATGAACTTTAAACAAGAAGGAGAGAAAGATGAGTGATGTGTTTTCACTGTTTGAAGAAGAAGCTGCCAACCCTCAAGCATTTGATAAGGTTGGAGAAGATGGTACCAAAAGACTATCTTCGCTTATAAGGCAATCTGTTGACCTCGATAAGCAGGTCAAGGATGCCGAAAAATATCTGAAAGACTTACAATACAAAAAACGAACTGTTGATGAAGAGGACATCCCATCATTAATGGAAGAGTTAGGTGTTGAAAGTCTTACAGTTGATGGCAACAAAGTTTCCGTAGAAAAATTTGTATCGGCTCGTATTCCAGAGGATAAGAAGGCAGAAGCTTTTGCCTTCCTACGTTCTATTGGAGAAGCAGATATAATTAAGAACGAAGTTGTTGTCCAATTCGGAATGGGTCAAGATAATGTAGCGGGAGCCGTGCTTGATGATTTATCAAAGCAAGGACTTAATCCTAATCAAAAGACCCACATACATCCGATGACTCTAAGGACATGGGTAAAGAACAGAATCGAAGAAGGCAAAGAAGTCAACTACGATACGTTTGGAGTCTATGTTGGTAACCGTGCAAAAATAAAAGGAGGTCAGTAATGTCCCAAGCAGTAGCACAAAAAGCAAAGACAGAAGTAGCAGTATCTAATTTATCTTCATTACTTGAAGAAGAGGCAGGTGCTGGTCTTGAAAACTTCACAACCGATGATATGCAAATACCTTTTATAAGGATACTACAAGCATTATCACCACAATTAAATAAACAAGATAGCATGTATATAAAGGGAGCTGAGCAAGGCGATATCTTTAATACAGTATCACAACAAGTCTACAAAGCAGATGAAGGTGTGATCGTTGTACCTTGTTTCTTTGAAAAGAAATTCTTGGAGTTTGCACTTAGATCAAGTGGTGGTGGTTTTATCAGAGAACTATCTCCCGACGATAAAGATATAACTCTTACAACTCGTGAAGGTGCGGCAGAAATTTTGCCTTCTGGTAATGAGTTGGTTAGAACCCATCAACATCTTGTACAAGTGATGGATCCCGAAACAAAACAATGTTCTCCAGCCGTTCTTGATATGAAGAAGACACAATTAAAAGTGTCTCGTAGATGGAACACAATGAAGAATGGTATAAGATTACCTTCGGGTAAGCCTATGCCTTTATACGGAACTGCATGGTCTATTACGACTATTGCAGAAAGTAACGATCAAGGTAGTTGGTATAACTATAAGGTTGATCGTGTGACTGAGATATCAAAAGAACTAGAAGCTATGATGTTAGAAGCTAGAACTATGTATCAAAGTTTTAGAAAAGGGGAGATTAAAATGGCTGCTGCTTCTGCCGACGAGATGGCTAGCAAGTCAGAAGAAGAAGTACCGTTTTAATAACTAGAGCCGTGGCTACGTCCTCCAAGTCACGGCTCTTTTTTTCTTGGAGTGAAGAGTGAATTTAGCAGAAGAATTATTGAAAGCATTTGAAGGCTTTCGAACAGCACATGGTCAGACGGAAGTATCAACACAACGTATGGCTGGCAAACAAAAAGCAAAGTCTTACATTGTAAGAAATCCATTAACTCTGGAATTAGTACAGAGACACATAGAAGGTAAACAAGGTGTCGGTGCTATCCCAATCAATGAAGATAACAAGTGTAAGTTTGGTGCTTTAGATATTGATCAATACCCTCTTGATCATAATGAATTAATAGATAAACTAGAGAAATTCCATGTTCCGTGCATCGTGTGCCGAAGTAAATCGGGAGGGGCACATATATTTTTCTTTTTTAAGGAGTGGATGAATGCGAGTGATTTTAGAGACAAGGCTGCTGAAATATCTGCTGCTCTTGGGCACGGTAGGTGTGAGATATTCCCAAAGCAAGAACAGGTTCTTGTCGAGCGGGGCGATGTGGGTAACTTCATTAATTTGCCGTATTTTGACTCGGAGCAAACATTCCGCTATGCAATACTCAAAAGCGAGGGAGAGTATAAGGATGCGACATTACAAGAATTCATCGAAGAAATACAAAGAATAAAAACAGATCCGAATGACTTTTTAAAAATACCTATTGGTGGGCCAGTTGATTTATATCCAAACTATGTTCCGTGCTTACGTTCATTATTGTCAATGGGTATTTTCGAAGGTGGTAGAAACAGAGCTGCTTTTCATCTTGGAGTTTTCTTACAGAAAGCTTTTCCCGAAGATTGGAAATCAAAACTAGAAGAACATAACTCAAAAGATTTTACTCCACCTTTATCGGCACAAGAAGTTGTAGCTATACAAAACACATTGGAAAAAAAAGAATATCAGTATCTTTGTAAAGAAGAACCTATGTCTTCTCATTGTAATCAAGGTGTGTGTAGAACATTGAAACATGGTATTGGTGTAAGTTCGATGCCAACAATTAGTGGTCTGTCTGTTATTCTATCAGAACCTAGACTATGGTTCGTGGATATAGGTGGAAGAAGATTAGAACTAACAACAGATGAATTACAAACTCCAAGACTTTTTCAAAGAGCATGTATGGAACAACTAAACTTCATGCCTCCTAAATTAAAAGACAGTTTGTGGGAAGAACAAATAAATAATTTGTTAGAGAACTGTAATGAAATAAACGTACCTGAAGAACTTACTTACAAGGGACAGTTTATATCTCTGTTGGAAACTTATTGCACAGGCAGAATTCAAGCACAAACATTTGAAGAAGTCATGTTGGGTAAACCTTATACTGAACCAGAAGAAAGCAAGACATACTTCAGACTTGAATCTTTAATGGAGTTTATGAGACAAAAGAAGTTTGATGTTTATACCAGAGCACAAGTACAAGAGAGACTGAAAGAGATAAACAATGGCGATAGTTCTGTTGTCAAAAGATTTAAAACATCCACGGGTAATTCTAAAACAATTCGTGTTTGGAGTATCCCAGAGTTTGCTTCTGAAGTTGAAATAGAAAACATTAAAATAGAATCTAGCGAGGCACCGTTTTGAAAAAGAAATATCAAACATGCATCGAAGTCTTAGAAGAATATCAACACACATTTAGAGTCGTTGAACAAACTATAAGAAAGCAACCTTACTCCTTAACTAGAAAAGAAAGAGCAGAGTTAGTCTTCTATCAAGAGATGAATAGAAATATAGAGATGATAAAAAACTATATAGAAACAGGCGAAGAATCTATAGATTGGACTAAGTGGGCATGAAAGAAACAGCAATCTTTGGACCTCCAGGGACAGGTAAAACAACAACACTCATTGATATCATCAAGAAGAGTATTCAAGATGGAATGGATCCTACTAAGATAGCTTTCATGTCTTTCAGTCGTAAAGCTGCTACAGAAGCAAGAGATAGGGCCGCTATAGAACTAGGTCTAGATACAAAACAAATGATCTACTTTAGAACATTACATTCACTTGCTTTCACATGGCTAGGTTTAGACACAAAAAAAGTATTCAAAGGATCAGACTATAATGATCTAGGTAAACTTGTTGGTTTAGAGTTTAGATCAGCACCTACACTTAACCTAGAAGAGGGACCTTTATTTCAGATAGGAGCAGGTGGGGATAAGTATTTATCTCTGGTACAAATGGCTCGTGTAAGAGAAGTATCTCTTGAGCAACAATTCAACGATGCTTGGGATCATACATTACATTGGCAAGAACTAAAGAAGTTAGACAAAGCTTATAAAGATTATAAGGATGTAAAAAATAAATTAGACTTTGTTGATATGATACAGAAGTTTATTGAAGAAGGAACTTCTCCTAAGTTTGATTTACTTATAATAGATGAAGCACAAGATCTAGCTCCTTTACAATGGCGAATGGTTAAGGAAGTCTTAGTTCCTAACTCAAAGAAAGTTTATTATGCGGGAGATGATGATCAAGCTATCTATACATGGATGGGTGTAAGAGTTTCTGATTTTTTAAACTCATGCGAAGACAAATTATTTCTTACTAGATCGTTCCGTGTACCGAGTGCCGTGCATGATTTTTCACAGAGCTTGATAAAAAAAGTCTCTACCAGACAAACAAAAGATTGGCAACCCACTAAAAAAGATGGCACGATAACATGGCATCGAGATATACTTGATGTAGACTTAACTAGTGGCGAATGGTTGGTACTTGCGAGAACTAATTATATCACAAATAAAGTATGTAATCGTCTCAAGGAAGATGGATATCTTTACTGGAGAGAAGGCACTGGTTGGTCAATTTCCCCAAATGTTATTAACGGAATAGAGGTATGGCTTAAACTATGCAAAAACCAAAGCTTGTCTGCATCAGAACTGAAGAACTTTGCGAAGATATTGAACCCGAATATTATATCCAAGTCTGGGAGAAAAACCCTATCCTCCCTAGATCCAGAACAAACTTATACTCTAAACGATATTATAGAGAGTTGCTCTTTGAACGTCTCACACGAGACACCGTGGCAGAAAGTCTTGAAAGTCTCGGATCAAGAGACAGCATACATAATGTCAGTGAGGAGACGAGGGGAGAGGATTCTAACGGGGACTCCGAGGATTCGGATATCGACGATTCACAAAGCCAAAGGTGGAGAGGCGGATAACGTAGCTCTACTTCTTGACTCAACTAAGGCCTGTGTAGAAAGCTTAGATCAAGATTCTGAGATAAGAACTTTCTATGTGGGAGCAACTCGTGCTAAAAAATCATTACACATAATCGAATCAAATGCATTACATAGGTTTAACATATGAAAAAAGATAGAGAATTTTTCTTAAGAGAAGCAGAGAAACTAATCAATGGACAGAGAGCCAAAGAGTATGGGCCGGCTAAAAAGAACCATCAACGTATAGCCGACATATGGACTATACTATTAGATAAAAAATTAAATGGTGCAATCACTCCCGAAGAAGTTGTGGCTTGTATGATAGGTGTCAAGGTTGCTCGTCTTGCCGAAGACATTTCGAAGGACGATTCTTGGACAGACGTTATAGGTTATGCAGCACTTGGTGGAGAAATTATAAATGACAAATCATGATCAATATCATTTACTAGATCAAGACATAAAAGATGTGTCTTGGGGTAACATAGATTCAGATTGGGAACCACCTCAAACACTTCCAGATTTGTCTCAACACAAAACAATAGCTATTGACTTGGAAACCAAGGACACAAACCTTCTAAAGCTTGGGCCTGGGTGGACAAGAAAAGATGGACACATAATAGGTATTGCCGTTGGTGCTGGAGAAAGTGCTTGGTATTTTCCGACAGGTCACAAGGTAGGGAATATGCCAAAGAATGCTGTTTACAACTGGCTAAAAAAACTTTGTGAAGACACAACTATTACTAAAGTATTTCATAATGCTTTGTATGATTTAGGTTGGCTTAGAGCAGAAGGAATAGAAGTGAAAGGTAAGATCATAGATACTATGATTGCAGCACCTTTACTAGATGAGAATAGAAAATGGTATAATCTTAACTCTCTTGCTCGTGATTATTTAGGAGAATACAAAGACGAAAAATTATTGAAGTCTGCGGCAGATGAATTTGGTGTAGATCCTAAGTCTGGAATGTGGCAACTGCCACCTAGATATGTTGGTAAGTATGCTGAACAAGATGCTTTAATAACATTAAAGCTTTGGGAAACATTAAATAAAAAAATAACACAACAAGAATGTACAAGTATCTTTCAACTAGAAACAGATTTGCTTCCTGTTCTTTTTGAGATGAAAACAAAAGGTGTTCGTGTTGATGTAGACAAAGCACAAGAAACTAAAAAGGAATTAGCTAAACTAGAAAAATCTCTTGTGGATGAAATAGTCAAGGAAACTGGTGTCACGGTTGAACCTTGGGTCGCCACATCTGTAGCAAAAGTCTTTGATGCTGTGGGACTTTCTTATTCTCGCACAGAGAAGTCCGGGGCTCCCATGTTTACAAAACAGTTTCTTGCAAACAATCCTCATCCAATTGCACAGAAGATTATAAAGATCAGAGAGATAAACAAAGCCAATACAACTTTTGTTGATACAATTCTTGAACATTCTCATAACGGCAGAATACATTGCGATTTTCACTCCTTGAGGTCTGATGGTGGTGGAACTGTTACAGGTCGATTTAGTTCAAGTAACCCCAATTTGCAACAGATTCCTGCACGAGATCCTGAGATCAAAAAATTAATTCGTGGCTTGTTTATCCCGGAGGAGGGCCACAAATGGGGGTCTTTTGATTATGCATCACAAGAACCAAGATGGCTAGTGCATTATTGTGCTACCTTGACAGGTGTTGATAGACATCCACAAATAGACGACGTTGTTAAAATGTACCATGAAGGTAACGCTGACTTTCATCAGATGGTAGCAGACATGGCTAACATTCCCAGAAAACAAGCTAAGACAGTTAATCTTGGTATCATGTACGGTATGGGTAAAGGTAAGTTAGCTAATGTAATGGATATAGATATAGATGAAGCTTCATCACTTTTAGAAACATATAATAGAAAAGTTCCTTTCCTAAAATCTTTATCCGAAAAAGCCATGGATCGTGCTGCGAATACCGGTGTCATACGAACATGGTTAGGTCGTAAGTGTAGGTTCGATATGTATGAACCTGTGTCTTATGGATACAACAAAGCATTACCAATGGAAGAAGCCATAAAAGAATATGGAAGTAAAGGCAGAATTAGAAGAGCCTTTACTTACAAAGCCTTGAATAGATTAATACAAGGTTCAAGTGCAGATCAAACCAAGAAAGCCATGGTTGAATGTTACAAAGAAGGATTGTGTCCAACTTTAACTGTGCATGATGAACTTTGCTTCAACATAGAGAATCAGAAACAAGCAGACAGAATTGTTGAGATAATGACTACTTGTATTCCAGAACTAAAAGTACCTTTCGAGGTAGATATGGCTCTTTGTGATAATTGGGGCGAAGTTGATTAAAGACCAGACTTTACGAACATATCTAATTCAGGCATTAGCTCTTCCTCTGGCTTCTCATTTTTGAAAATGTCATAAGCATGAGAGGTAATGTTAGATCTGTTTAGACCTATGTCCTTCAATGTTGCATCATCCAAACTATTTAATGCACTAACTGTTCTTGCTATTTTGTAATTGTAAAACCATTTTGAAAACATTTGTTTCTCCTTTTCTGATTTTACTTATAATTTATTTCTATTTAATAGAGAACAGGTCAAAAATGAAAAACATTCTTTCCCAAAAGGCATGAATCGACGTTAGCCTATTAAATTTAAACACACAAAAAAGAAGACTGTTCTAGGTAGGAATCATACCAGAGATATTCGTTTTAACGATTCTGAGCCATCTGAGAGCCTCTTTTTTTCAGTGACTTCATGATTTTGGTACGTTTATCGTCAGATAAGCGTGACCAGACAGAAATTTCACTCAATGTTCGAAAACAACCAATGCAAATACTATTTACTATTTTGCACACGTTTCGGCACGGGCTTACAATACGCTGTGATCTTTCTATTCTTGTCATCTGGATATGGGATCTCTGGTTGTCTGTTTAGTTTTCTTGCAAAATACAAGCAGTCATTCACATTTTCGAATGTTTGACTTTGATTAACAACAACTGTGCCTATCATGTAAACTAAAGCAAATTCTATCATTCATCTTTTGTCTTCCAAAAGTATTCATCTGTATCACCAAGTCTAAACTTCTGTCCATTTTCAACCTGGTATTCCATTGTACTTACTTTGAAGTCTGGTTGCAATGGCTTGTCTGGAGTTAGTGAGTTGTCATAAATTCTCATTCTGTTATTTGGGTATAAACAAAATTGCCCGTTGCTTAGTTCTAGTAAATTGAATGATTTGTGTTCGGCGGGTTTTTCACTGGTTGAATAATCTACAACATCTGGATCTGCATGATAGTTGTCTATCGTCGCTATGTACTGACCCGTCAATGTTCCGTAATCCCTAGTCAGTATTTCAAAGTCCATTGAAGCTATGAATTGTTTAGTGATAGCCACCACACCATAATCCATGCAGTTCCAAAACTGAAGGTTGTAAAGATCCAGATCTGGAATCGGTGTAACTGGGTCAGAAACGAATGCAGCAATAGGTAACTTGTCATACAAAGCACCATAATCAGGAAGGTAAGTTTCAAAGTAAAAAGCTCTACCCGGAATAGATTTAGCAGTGACCCAAATGCCTTTAACAAACTCTCCATGACCATCCTCATGATCTTTTAGATATTCTTTTCTAACCCACACATCTATGGAAGGCAAGTTTACAATTGATGTAGGCATTAATGCATTGTCTCATTAGTCAATTCACTAATATCTAATAGTCGTTCTGACATGTAACTATCATGGTAGTCCCCATAGAAGCTATGATTTCTCATGTGTGTTTCTTTTACAATTTCTCCGTTCTTTATTTTAAGAACAATGAATTGTTGCATGATAACCTTGTCTTCGTCTTCTTTTTCTATTGCAGTTTTAAACGGGCCGTCTTTCATTATACAATACCTTTCGTATATCCGTTGGCTTTTGTATATGTTAGCACATCTTTTCTGTT